>Ga0228710_1008222_pt1 | contig 15050 bp, 5 predicted proteins | sample MedpolnodulmetaG_FD_177995 | JGI IMG/M metagenome (GOLD analysis project Ga0228710, IMG submission 177995) | Root nodule microbial communities from Medicago polymorpha collected in Santa Monica, California, United States - pink nodules | ecosystem: Host-associated > Plants > Roots > Nodule...
GGGGGGGGGAGGGGGTTGAATTGTGTTAGCTTTTTCTTCGTTTTCTCCTACTGAAGTCACAGTTCAGAAGCAGATAGAACTCAGCTTCTGAAGTGATGTTCATAAACTAAATGCAGCGGATAAAATAGAGAGAGAGAGAGAGAGAGAGAGAGAGAGAGAGAGAGAGGAAAGACACAAAGCAATTATACAGGTTCCTTCCACAAACCGGAAGTAGTCCTGTCCTCCTTGCACTTCCAAGGAGAGTTCACTAAAATGTAATATCTGATTACAATTGATCACTGCTAAAACTAGCAAGAGACTTTAAACTACTCAAGCACAACTGCAAGAGATTTCCTATGCTCAAGAACTTAATCAAAAGACTTCTATTCAAACAGAATTACACAGAAATTTGTTTGAGGTTGAACACTTGATATACAATCAGTGGTGTTCACAATACAAATCAGATACAGATTCTTTAAGACTCTAAAATTTCTAAGATATGAAAGTTGTTAAAAAATTCTAAGTGAACTTTGATGTGAAACAATTTCAGCAGAGTTTTGGCACTTGTAAATTGTTGTGTACGTCTTACAATTCTCTATGTCTTCACTCCTTTATATAGAGGTGTGAAAGAGACGTTGTATAATGCCAACACATCAAAAAGAGTCGTTTGAAGCTTGATCAAATCACCAATGATCTGTTGCCTGATTTGGTTATTGTCCTATGAAGGATCAATTTCAAATCCATTCCCAGTCTGGAGAAACACCGTTGCAGGCACAGTTGTTGTTCTTGTACTAGCAGACACAAAAACAGAGTAGTGGAGATAGTGGTTGTACACTTCGTACAAATGTCCTTTTTCAACTCTCTCCAAAGAATAAGCATCAAAAGCCTTCAAATTCTTTTGAAATAGTCGTTGCTACATTCTTCTAGTCTTCTGCAATGATAGACGTGATTAAATCATCGTTTGAACAACTTTTGAGAATCTTCAATCTATCAGCTTCTAATGTTCTTCAGAACTTCTGATGACGTCAGCTTCTGGTGAACTAACTTCTGATGAGGAGAGTGCTTCTAATGACATTAGCTTCCTCTGGACCTCTTGTCTTCAGAATTTCTTGTCTTCGGAACTTCTACTCTTCAGAACTTCAAGCTTCTTTCTTGTTTATTCTATTGCTATTATTTGTTCTTCCAGAACCTATGCTTAAATAAGACATTGAAATTTTTTGTCTATGGTCCTGCACACTTGAACAAATATTAGCATATTCAATTGACACTTTTAATACCTTGTTATCATCAAAACTCAAAGGGTAATGTTAAACACATTTTGTTCCAACAATATACTCGTGATATTCAATGATTTAAATTATTTTATAGATCCTATCTTATAGTGCCAACACCCAATACTTTTACAGTTTTACTTTCATTTTCACTTTCCCAGATTTGCAGCAACCATTGACATGGAACACCCTTCTTTTTTCTATTCTCTATTTCCCAGGCACACAACACCATTGATGTTGAAAAGATTTGAAACTTTATGTGATTTTTATGGACTGTGTTCTTGGTTGAAGTTGTGTTGGTCTTGCAAATTTGCTCTCCCCTCTTTAGTTAATGAATATAAAAGTTTGAACATCGATGGTGATGAGTTGAAGCTTAAATGTCACAACTTTAACAGTTTTCTTCAATGATTATCAATGTCTGAATTTATTGGGTTTATCCCATTAATTTGCACTTAAAAGTGTTAATATGAATGTTTGAATTTATTGGATCTATATCAGAGATTTTGAGTCATTATTGGGTTTACATGCCTGGAAAATTTTGAACTTAAAAGTGTTGATATTGTGAGGAAGAAGCAAATGGTGGAAGGATGAGATTACAGAGGGAGCATACAGAAGAGAAATACGAGAGGAAGATAAAAAAATGAGAAATAATCAAGTGTACTTCATTCATTGTGTGCTCATTCAATCCAACGGCTCTAAAAGGTCTCTCATGGTAGGAGACCTATCAAGGTCTCCCACCCTAGACAGCGCCATTTTAGTCACACATAATTCTTGTAAGTTAGTAAACATTTTCAATTTTGTCCTTCTGCCACATTATAATTTTTGTAACGTTTGGTTAACCAAAGGACTAAATTGAAAACGTTTACTAACTTAAAGGACTTATGTGTAACCAAAATAACTTAAAGATCAATCTGTTACAAACCTCAAACTTAAAGAACTCCTGGTATAATTTAGCCTATGTATAAATATTTTGTACCAGCGTTTTAGACGGGCACTCATCTGTCCGTTCTTTTTAATGCATTAACTCGTATAAATTATTAACAATATTTTGTATGAAATTAGTTAGATTTTGATTAAAATTATACATATAAATGTTATGATTTCAAATTGTAACACCATGTTTACCTTTTAAAATTACACCAATAATATAACAAATATACTTTAATTATTTTTTCAATGACATCGATAATATAACATTATTATAGGAAGATCTTTTTAAGGGTATTATTGGAATAAGAAATATTCTAACCCAAAATCTTTTATTTTCTTTATACATTGTTATAGAGAATATTGTTCCGATTGTAGTGAGGTTGTTCCTATTTTAATGTGATTTAATTATTTTTTTAATTAATAATTTATGTAATATTATAAAAAGGATAAAATAGTAAATAAAATACATTGAATGAAGTGTAAAATTGAAAAGGAAAAAGACAGCTCAAATTCATGTACTGTCTTTATATATTGTATAAATATTTGTACTAGATTGATCCGCCTTAAGAATATTACATAGTGAGCTATGTAAAGTGTTATAAATAGTGATATATGTCATGATCCTTAGCCTTGAAACTATTAAAGACCATAGACGTATAAGAGTCGTGTACTTTGTAGTCGTTCAAACGTTATTCGTAACATGATAACTATAAAGTCAGTTGATGGGTACCCCATGAATAATACTATGAGACATGAGTGACTTAAATGGAATTTGTAGCTTCAACATAACGGGAGAGATGTCTAATGCTCTAATATTGAGTTGAACAAGGGTGACACAATTTATGCCTTATGTTCAATATAGACATCAAACAAATGAGTAATTATAAATATGACCATTAGTACAGAAAAATATCACATTACATTATAAATATCATATTACATTATTGTCACTTGAGTAGCCGTAATGTGCTGCTACATACAACTTATTGTTTATAATATTATTAAATATATGATTTAATATCATTGACAAAGTTACAAGAGCCTACAACTTCGCAAAGATAAAGATGGATAAATGAATAAAATAAATAAGTGGTACTCATTTATTATTCGATGATGACATCTTATGATGCACTAGCGCAAATTAGAGAAATGTCAGTACACTAAAGATAAGACGATAAACTTTAAGCTAAGGCACACTTAAGTGAATTGTAGAACGCTATATTGTGTGTGTGTGTGTGTGTGTGTGAAGGAACCTGTTTGTGTAGATTGACTAGAAGTGTTGACGTTCTTGCAACACTCGTGATCAATCTCTCAATTTCAACTTTAACGATACTATGATACGAGAGTTAATCTTCTATCATTGATTTATGATCATTCGTAATTATCTAGATAAAGAGAAAATTTCATTTTTCTCATTCCGATATTTCTATTTAAATGATGGTGATTTCCCTCATGTTGGCCATATGAAAATCAAGTTGCTTGAAGGATTAATATAACTAGGAGACCTTCCAAACAAATTTATGGCCAATGGTAGCCTAATACTTAATACCAAAGGGATATTTGTGAGAAAATTTGAATTAAATAGTTGCCCCATTACTTTCCTACATTCTCTTGGAATTTAAATCCCTGGGGCATATCTATTGAAGCCATCATAGGCATGAACAGTGTTATATATTGCACATTATTTCCTAAACTTTTATTGCCCCTAATGCAATTCATCAATCCAAGAAATGGAATTAAGAAGAACAAGAACAACACAAACCCTGAAAGCTCAAATTCATCAGTATCACCTTCATATCATCAACACAAACCCAAAAACTTGAAAATCCCATGTAATATTCCGCTTATTAGTTCAAGATGTTTTATCTGTTGACTCGCATTGAGTGCGTTTTAGACTGAGGGTCAGTTTGGTAATTGCAGTTAGGGCCTTTATAAGTGGGTTAGACTCAAAACCAATTCATTCTTCCTTGTTCTTTCTCTCTCTTGTTGCAAGAACAGAATTCTGTTCTCCCTTTTCTCTCTTGAGCTCATCTACTCTTCCTCCCCATCAATCCAATCCTTCTAACCTCTTTGCTTGAGGAATCATGCTGCATGTTAGAGAAATTGATTGAACTAGTAGATTTCAAGCCAACTCTTCCAAGTTTCTCCCTTCTCAATCCTTGTAGAGTAGATTCAGAGCTGCTGCTGAGAGTTTGTGTGTGCATGTTCTCTAATACTTGCAGGTGAGTTCTTTAGATAGCAATCATCCTTGGGTTGTGTTGTGCATTGTGAGTAATGTTTGAGAAATTGTTCTTTTGTAAAAGTATGAAAATAGTTCCTTTGTGCCACTGATTTGCTGGGATTATGTAAATTGTTGCTATGCACTGGTTCTAAACTGTTTTTCAAGTACCCAAGACGCATTATGGATGTTAGAACTTGATTTTTGGGGTTTTTACACTAAAAATGTGATTTCTGCATTTCTGGACCGATGAATGCTCGCTTAAGCGTGCACGGTTCGCTTAAGCGTACAAAACGCCGAGAGGACAGCTCCGTTCGCTCACGCGTTCGCTTAAGCGAACTGGTAAGCGAACTGCTCGCTTAGAGGGTCGCTTAAGCGACCAACACTTTTACAGCATCTTTTAAAAACTGTTCTCGTGGTCCAGAATGCCGGTCGAGGCCGGTCTTCGCACACTTATGTAACTTAAACAAACCCTCAAATGTCAAGAAACTAATATGCATCATACGTCGAGGTATTACGCATAGAGGCATGGGTAACATTAGCACCCCCCAAAGACGAGTGGCACATGAGAGTGCGATAATATTCGTATAACACGTTTCGGGTAGGAAACAAGCCTAAGAAGGGGAGAACAGTAGAGCCTCGACGTAGATCGCCGAGAGTTAGTATAAGATTCTATGTAGAAATAGACTCAGTTAGCATATCAGACATTCTTATGACAGTAGGCATATCAGCTATATGTATTTTATTATGTTTAGATAACTATAATCAGATACGTTGTGGCTTCAGATAAGCTCCAGACTATGTCTGGATAGGCCAGCCCTCAGATAGGGAACCTACACAACCAGGGAGTCCGGTTCTAGCCCTCAGATAGGGAATTTAGCCGGTCAGCAGTGGAATGTGGCTGGGGTTACTCCACCCAGTGCATTCCGTAAAATGAACTCAGATGTTATTGTTTGTTCAACGCTAACCGCTAACATAATAATGAATATGATTAGTATACAGCTAGACATGTACAGATTTATGCAGGTTCATGTACGTAGAGCGATACATGAAGATATGCCGATGACGATTTAGAATTCCCCGATCGTCCGGTTTAGGATCGTGTCCCGAGTATGTTGTTTAGGCCTCGATACGTTTAGAGTATCTTGGCATAGCGGTCTTTGGTTCCCCTTAACCGCCAGGACACGTACAAAATGAGTCAAGACCAATATAACAAGTCTAGAAGAACCCTATGACGGACCCTAGTATGCACGACCGTCTAGACCAGCAAACCCACTCACGTATAATCAACCGCCAGGTTGTATTGTAGACACGAGGTGACCATAGGTTTTCCCCGTAGTCACCTCTAGCCTAGGATTTAGGTAGAACTCACTGAGGCATTATGTCTCATCCCACTCCTTCTTTGTTCAGGTTCACAGGTTGTTCGAGGCAAGGGTAAGGAGAAGGCTTTGGACTGATCGTGCTTATTGGATCTATGTTATGTTGTCTAGTAGTTGTTATGTTATTTTTGCTACATGCATCATGATGAAACTAACTGTATTTGTTTCATTAGACTGGCTACGCTTAAATAATGTAATATATGACTAGAGATGACTCTAAATTCCGACTTATGTTGTTTTCTGTATTGTATGATTAATGTATCCAGTATCAGTTATAACGTACGTGTTAAATATTCTAGACTCTTTTAATACGGGCGTTACATCCCATCACCTCAATATCCATCACACAAACCCAGAAAACCTAGAACAAGAACATGAACATCATCTTCATAACTCGTCACCCCCAAAAAACTCAAATCTTTAAATTCTAAACCCAGAATCATCTACTCATCAAACCTACTTCACCCTGTAGTTGCCACTCTCTCCCCCTAACCAAGAAGAACCTGATCAACCCATCCATCTCAAATACTCAAATCCTTCTCGTACCAACTCATTTACAATATCCAATTCCATAAGATAAAAAAGGATACTTGACGGCACAACTCTGAGCACAAGAAAATAACATAAGAAAAGCATTACACTTACATGAAGGATCTAATTCATATCAAGAAACTTCTCAATGATCTCTGGTGCAGTTTCAACTAATTGTTTCCCTTGAGGATGCATGTAAACAGTGTTACGATGAACGAAAAGGTGATATTAAATTCAACAGAGATCCTGAATCCCTAATTTCAAATCGGTTTCAAAGCAGAGAATTGCAAATTTAAGACAAAAGCGGGAGATGTCGATTGAGAGGGAGAAGGATCTAGCGAACAATGGTTACGAAGACGGTGGCAGAGGATGGGGAAGGTGGATAGGAGTTGTTGTTAGGAGCTTGTGTTGTTGTTGTTGTTGGTTTACTGTGGTAGAGGCAAAAGCCGGAGGAAGAGGATACAGTGGTGGAGGAGGAAGAGGAAGTGGAGGATGAAGAAAATGAATTAATTGTGTTTTTTTGTTTTCTTTTTCATATAATACATGTGTGGATTTTTTATTTTTAATCTTTATTTGAAATTATCTACGTGACGTCCAATTCACTTAAGCGAACAATCACATAGGTTTTGACCAGGTCATAATTGGAAGTTGAAAAAGGAGAGAAAGTTAGGGGGCTGAAATGTTGTTCTTTTAATAGGGGTCCAAAATCACAATTAATAAAAAGTTTGGGAGTTAAAAATGCATTTAACTCTAACCAATTTTATTAATGCAGATGACTTGACGACTTGACAGGAAAAATTAATATCATACTTAATCAAATGCAAAAAATCGACAATAGTTTTAGAGTTGAGAACTGTTATTTGATACGGATGTTTGGGTATGAAATTTCACGGGCAAGTGTAAATGTTCATTTTCCATGCATTGCAGTTTTTGCAATTTATTTAAATAATAGTACTAGATAAATTTAATAAAAAATTATAGAATTCCTTAACACACACCCACCCATTCACCGTTTCTCTTCCTTCCGCAGTTGTTTCAAAATGAAAAGCACGCCTACTTGTCAGCACTTCTCTTCTTTATGTGTTCCTTCCTTCCTCTTCTTTCCATATTCTCTACTTGTCATCACTTCTGTTTCGAAATGAAGACCATTGGGGATGGTCTTATCACTTTCAAACATTGAAGAGAGTATGTAGTGTGCTGAACTATTCATGCTTGCTTCGTGTTCCCTTGTAGTGCCACCTACTTGTCATCAACCGCACCATTGACATTGAGGTGTTCTCTAGTGGCTGTTTATATTGATGAATGAGTAATTTTAGTGTCTCTTCAAACCAAAGTTATGCGACATGCCCTCTTTAATAGTTAATTGCCTTGTTTCTTCTTTCGGTTTGCTGTTTAAGTCATGTTTAGATGGATTAGCTTTTGGATAGTTTTATGGAGTAAGTTTTGTATTAAGAACCATTGGATGTGTCTCGGACTATGGGTCTCAGATAAGTCAGATATGTATGAACATAATAAACTTTGACTTTGTGACTTTTGTTTTTGGTGTTGTAGTTTTGCTTCTCTGGATCAATGGCGCCATTGTGATGGTATGAGGAGGAACACATGCACATAAGATGCAGCAGAAGTTGGACTTCTAAAAGCCTCGGTCCATGCTAGCATCTTCAACAGAACCAAGTAAAGATGCATTGTATACATAGAGATAGGTCTTCTAATGCTCCCATGATAACACATTCATGTCGGATTTTATTGCGTATGAAGGAAGGAAAAGAGAAGAATTGCAACTTCTCACTTTCAAACTATAAAAAAAAGATCCAATGAAGTGCTTCATTCACAAAAGTAAGATGCTCAAGCCTTCATACTAAAATAATAGGATAAAGGCTCCTCCATGTTGTTCCTACCACATGAATTTCAACAGTTATACGTGGGTTGTACGGTAGAAGTCCGGTTATTATATACTTGCGGAAAGAAGGACACTATCGTGCCCGTCTGTCCGTTCTTTCTACTACGATAACGCATGTGATTATTTTATTATGTTTGTTTGTATAAATTTGATTAAAAATTTTAAATTTTAAAATATTAATAGAAATTATTGATATTTTGATTTATAAACAAAATATTATCAAGGCATATAACAAAATTATTTATGAATTCAACATATTTTAGTTTGCCTGCATATTATAAAATAAAGATAAAATAATGGTCATTTATTGTTTATTCTAATAGTAACTAGTGTAGTGACCTGTGCTGGCACGTAGTGACTCATCATTAATGATTTTCATATTTTGATATATACAATACTAACATATAGTTTGGTGAATAATAATTAATATGAATTGTGAGATTCGAAACCATTTTTTTAACTGATTTTTCAAAGCACAAACCAACTATAAAAAAAATACAATGTACCAAAATTTCTAGCAAATCATTACCCTGGAAAAAAAATGAAAGGAACTACGCAAGTTAGATGAAAAATGAAAAAAAAATTGAATAGTTAGTTGGATTAGTTTGTTGAGATATTATTGCAAAAATAAAATCAAAAAACGAAAATTAGATTTGGTTTGTTTAGATATATATGCAAAATAAAATAAAGTAAAATAAAATAAATAAATTAAGATTTGGTTTGTTGAGATATATATGCAAAATAAAGTAAGCGGAAAATTGGATGCATATGGTGATGCCACTTGTATATTGTTCTAATAAGAATAACCTTACTTTAATATTTCTTTTGAGGGAACCTTTAATATATATAGTAGATTAGTAACATCATAACATAAATGTAATAAAATGTAATAAATGACATGTTATGTAAAAGAAACATTGTTATGATTGCGATTAAAGAATATCTTTAAAAACTACATTTTTCATAAAGTCTCAATCTTGTCCTTCTATTTTTCCTTCTTTAATGAGATCTTTTGTTGAATTTTAAGAAACTCCTCTTGATAAAGCTACATATAATTAACCATGGCTGAAAACATGTCGTGAAAGATAGATTCCGACATTGAGAATGGTTTGCTCTTGTGACTTATTTATGGTAATAGCAAAACATAGTCTAACGGGAAACTGTTTTCTACTAAGCACAAAGGCAATGGTTTGCCGTTGTGACTTATTTATGTTAGGATTTCACATCCAACATATTCTTAAATAAACCACGACATAACAATCATGTCCCATAACCTTTAAAAAAAGCAGCATCAATGAGGGAAGGTCATTTGAAAATATTGGAGGTCCTTATCAATGGTGTGGCGTCACAACTTGCATGTGAAGAGGACAACCATTGCTGACTAAACTAACTACCAAAAAACTTGAGTGGGGAAACAAAGATCACATAGAAAGCATAAAGGAGTTGAGTGATCGAGTTTTCAATGTCATCATCAGCTCCAACGCTACATACGTTGCTGAAGCTATATTGTCTTTATTAAACGAAATAATGATTTATTTTATAATTAAAAAAAAACCACGGTTCTCTTTATATAAAATTAAAAAAAACCACGTTATCATAGTTTGTACGTATAAGCAATTATAAACCAACAAAATCAAATAATCCTTAAAATTAATTGTAAACAATTTGAATCATAATCACTTATAAACCAGCAAAGTCAAATAATCCATAAAATTAATCGACTTTGATTAGTTGTAACATGAAAGAAAAATAAAAAAACTTACAGATTAATCATGAATTCTGATGCAGAGGGCTGAGAGAGGTAGAGAAAAACTAAACCATGTGGGAATGAACTATGAACTGTGAGAACCCTACTTATTAATATTTTTTGCTCACGTTTTGTTACTAATCTTTTTTTGGGGGATTTAAAGTCCAATCTTTAAGCATATATTTTGCTCACGTTTGTTACTAATCTTTTTTTCTTGGATGATTTAAAGTCCAATCTTTAACATTATTTTTTGCTCAAATTTGTTACTAATCTTTTTTTTAAGGATTTAAAGTCCAATCTTTAACCTTATTTTTTGCTCACGTTTGTTACAATTGATCAAAGACTAAGGAAGAGTAACTTATATTAATAAAATAATATGGAAATACTGTTTTTTGTGGAAGGGATATGAAAATACTTGGCAATCTTTGTCGGTTGTATTGAGGGGAACAACGCAGATGTACATCATAAAAGTGACTGATAAAAAAAACATGAGTTTTTGTTTTGTGCTAGATTTTTGTGAGTTTGATCAGTGGTTAACGAAGGTAAAAAGGGGTTAACGGAGAAGATTAGTGACATGGATTAGTAATCCACGTGTTATTTTATTAGGAACTGTGTGCAATTTTTCTTCTTAAATTAAATTAAATTAAATTTATTCTTATCTATTTGTTACATATTTGTTAAATATGTTACTTGCATTTAAAATTAAAGGTATTTTTAGAAAGAAAAGTCAAACCCAAAAATGTGTTGAAAGAGGTAGTTTTCTTTATATATATATATATATATATATATATATATATATATATATATATAGTATAGATGCAATTCCATTTCATTTAAAAGCAAAGCAGAAAGAAACTGTAGCACGTTGAAAAAAAGCTATTCCACGTGTCCGTGAAAATTCGTGTGCAAACCTCCGTGAAGCATTTTCCTTTAGAGAGACATGTTTTAGAAAGGGAAATGCTTGTTAGTACGAACAACCGCTAAACGAAAATTGACGGATATGTGTTAATTTAGTTTTACTTCCAACTAACTCTGTATTGCAGTAAATGGGACAATATTTATATTTATTTTTTTTAATAAAAATTAATTTTGATGGCAACCACCCCATGTATTTAGGAAATGGGACTATCATGGTACTACTCTTTCTACTAAAAAGTGTTGGTGAAAGGCCTCAGCACAAGTTCGTCAAATTTCGTATAAAATCATCCGTACCATATAGCACCACTCTTTTAGAAATTCATTAAGCAACCCTTATTATTTTTATTTTTTTGGTAGATAAGCAACCCTTATTATAATCCCAACAACGCCTATTTATAGAAAAAGTTTCTAACGGCTAGTGGCTTGCAAGACTTCTTTCCTTTCAATTATTTTTTCTTCTCTTGAACCATCCTCACATGTTTTAAAAAAATAAAACTCAATTTGTCTCTTTTAGCACAGTAACAGTGAAAATCATCTCATTATATCCCTAATATGAAACAAACACAAAAATCAAAAAATTCTAATCAAAACCAGGGTTCCATCGGTTAAAAAAATTAAATAGATAAATAAAGCATAAAAACTTCAGAACAATTTCAACATTAGAGCGGTGAAATTAAACTTACTCAACAATCGTTAAAGAAATATATTGCAAACTCAATTTTCAGTTCAGTTCAAAGTGAAGAAAATAAATTAAAATCATAGGAGATTGGGATTAGAAAGTGTCAAGCGTGATATCAAACATGCAAAGAATAAAATATAATACAACAAGGGGCTTCATATATTTTTTGTCCACCGACATAGATCGATACAAGGAACAACTCAAAATACAAATGGTCCTTTATTTAGTTCCATTTCTGTATTTGACTCTTGACAATATTATATCATCATCACTACTAAAAGATCCTTCATTACAATGAGTACTAAATATTTTGAAACATTGATTAATTATCTCCATATTTATATATCTAGACAACATGACAATGTTTATTTAAAAGGAGATAAATAACTAGCATACGTTTCTTGATAGAAAATTGATGTATTTGGACCAACTTTGAATCAAATACATCAATTTTGTTTGACTTACTTTTGTTTATGTTTTGTAACAGAGAAAGTGTATTGTTTTGATGATTCAATAGATTTATTCGTTGTCTCCATAGGGGTTGTTTCCATGGTGGTATATATTAGGTGGTTGATCATTTGACGTGTTTTCAGGGCCGCGACTTGATGATTTCAAGAAATTTGAAACTCTAACGCTACCTGATGATCGTGAACGGGAGTGGTGACCAGTAATGATTTCCTTAGTACTGTCTAAGCAGTTATGTATTATTCCTGTAAAACCAATAATGGATCCTTATAATTATCCATATTTTAAAATTATTACAATTCAAATTTAGTGGTTTTTTTTCTTGATTAGAATGTTGATCTCCCTGTTGCTGAATAATGGTCTTCTTTTTTTTTTGGTTAAATTTTTATTTTGTTTATATTATGTGTGTTGTTAAAAAACGCGAGATCATACATAAGCTCAAAGTTTTATATCAAATAGATCCAACGTGTTTGTTAAAAAAAAATAAACTTCAGATTTATATAAAAAAAGGCTTATAGGTCTGACCAAACAGTTAAAGAGACCAAGCAAGACTGAAAAAGAACGTCTGTAACAAATAAAAGGGCAGGCTCAGGCCATACAAGGCCTTGTCTGGCCTATTCCAACCCCTAATCAAAACGACATAATTATACCCAAAAAAAGGTGCTTTTTTGTTCATGATATTCGGGTCCATTCTTGTATTAGTTGATGCTGAAAAAATCACAAAATTGTTCAGTTCTTGTAGTGGGTGTTAATTAGTGTTTTCCAGAACGACAAATAAAAGCTTTGATGTTGTAAAAACACCCTTTTGTGGTTGATTTGGGTCTAATGTTTGATCTCTTCATCTAGCTTAGAGTTAAAATCTATCAATATCATAAGGTATCCATCTTTTTTATCATGCGTTGTTTTTGTCTGTTTTGCATAGCAAGAATAATGAAAAGAGTTTATTACAACAATTGCAGTGTTTGTCTAAAAAGTCTTATTTCAACTAAGAGGAAATATTATTGCTACCAATGAAAAGAAATCTCAATCGTGCATAGCATCTTGGGAACGGACTTGGACATTGTTTGTTGTTATCTTCTTATATATGAGTACAATCAGAACGTGTTCCAAAGGCTCTTCTCTACCTAGTTCGCGTCACCCAAATCTCTTCTCCACCAAGTACCCATTTTGACTCATCAGAAAGGTACTATACACTTTATCAATCCCTTTCTATGGCTTAAAAAAATGATAGAGGAAACACTATTTATGTTATGATGGATGGATTTAAAGGTGACCCACTAAAAATAGAGGAATTTAGATAGGAAAGCATGAGATCAAATTAAATAAAGCAACTTGAGACAAACATAATGCCATTAAGTCTTTGGAACATATTTAAGGTGGCACATTTATATGTGAGTACACCGAATTGTTTTGACTATCAAGCACACACAAACCTTAACTAGGAATGTTTGTTGTAATTATTTGATATATCTGAATCAGTTTATGAATACTGGTTAGGTGAATAAAGCTGGTAATTTGTCTATGATACATGGCAATCATGTTCTTGACTCATATCCAACAGTCCCTTTCTATGTTTTGCTTTGGATGTGTCAACAGTGTGAAATGTTTCTAGCTATATCAGTCATATTCCAACTCCCAATGAGTTTATTAAGTCTGTTCTATTTGATCATAATAATTTGATGTTCCCTCACCATATGCACTTTGTATTGCAGAACATCCCTTAAATGATAGAGTTAGCCCATGATTATGGGGTAGTAACTGATATTAATGTGAAGTTCATTGGCAACCTCAACACTTGTAACTAAATTTTTACTAACTTCTTATTATGTCGAGGCTGACTTTTCATTTATCTTATTTATTTTCACGATTGTGTGAAATGCCATTGTCATGGAAAAAATGTAGTATGAAATGACAGGGAAGACAATGGTAAAAATAAGCTAAAAGAAAATTCAACTTCAGCATAGTCAAAGTTAGCAATATATTCAACTACATATTTGTTGTTGTCCGTGAACTTCTCATCGATTTCGACTACTACTCCATAATAAAGAATCAAGTCTCTCATTGGATGGATATTCTTCATTGAATAAAACTTAGGTGGCGGAACATCAAATTGTTGTGATCATATAGATCTATTTTATCAAACACATTTGGATTTAGCTAGACTCATATATCTAGCAACATTTCTCATTGTTAACACGTCCAAAGAAAAATTGTATGGAGGAACTGATGGATACGAGGAACACCCATTATTAGTGTGTATCATAGACAAATTACCCAATTTTTCAGCCCATCTAGTATCCAAAAAATCGATTTGGATATACCAATGAGCTACCACCTACATTCCTAGTCAAAGTTTTGGTTGCTTCATTTTAAAAACAACCCCATTGTACTCACATATAAAACCCCAACTTGAGTAAGGGCTGAAGTATCAATTGTTCGAAGTTTGTCTTGTATTTCTTTATTTCCATTTCATTTAAGCTATCCCAACTAATTTCCTTTATCTTTCATGTTACCTTTTGATCCGTCCATAAAAGAAACTAAACTTTTGTTTTTCCTTTATAATCTTCTCAAACCACATAAAAAGTGTGTTGAAACAAAAATCTTTTTGATGAATGTTTTAATGATAACAAACCTTATGGAATAAACACTAAGTTTTATGAATAGTGATCTACTGATGTTTGCACTTAAGTCTTTTCACAAAAGTTGACAAGAAAGAAGTCTCTTACAAGTGCATATATAGACTCATTGGAAGAATACCAAAACAGTAGTATCACAAGCTCAAAGAAGATATAAAAAGAATATTGTTTGAATCAAATGAGTGTTGATTGAAGATTCAACAAGAAGATGAATTTTATGATCAATTAACATATCCTCGTCACCACATGGTTTTCAACAAAGCCTTAAAGGTTCGAGGAATAAAGGGTTACTATTTGAAAGGAATGATCTTCAAATAGCTTCTAAAAGAGTTTAAGGAAAAGGCACAAAAGTTTCATTCAAGAGAATGATTGAATGAACCGTCATGATTACATGCAT
>Ga0228710_1008225_pt1 | contig 15048 bp, 8 predicted proteins | sample MedpolnodulmetaG_FD_177995 | JGI IMG/M metagenome (GOLD analysis project Ga0228710, IMG submission 177995) | Root nodule microbial communities from Medicago polymorpha collected in Santa Monica, California, United States - pink nodules | ecosystem: Host-associated > Plants > Roots > Nodule...
AAAACTACTTACCACCATCCTCTTGGTTACGCACTGGATTTAGATGTCCGGTATCTCTCAAATCAACGGTATCCTGCAATATTGGAAGGAAAAAAAACTATATTTATATATAATATATAAAATAAATATTCTATTTATAATATTCTCTTTAAAATTTAGCAATATGAAAAATATTCTTTCAAAAACAATAAGGATGTTCCCTGACAACCAAAAGATCCATGGTTTGAGAATACTCTGATTTGAATATCCATGTACTCTTTTTGTTATAATAAAAAGGCTTATATGTATTTTTGATCCCCTATTTTAACTTAATTGAGATTTTAGTCCACTTATTTATAAAACCAATATTTTGGTCTCCCTGTAATACCTTTTTGGGTTTTTTTACATGTCATATGTGTGTGTTGGTTTCCTCATTTTCCATGTCATTTATAATAATTAATTTACATACATTTTTTTTAAAACAAATTAATTTACATACATAAATAAATCTAATTGATTAACTATTAAAAATAAAGAAATAAGTAAACGATGAGAAATTCCTCATCCCCCTCTTTCGTTTTCGAATTCATTCAAGAATATAGCATGAATATTTTTGTGCAATTTTTCAAGGAGAAATGCAACTTCCAAGTGTTGTTCCACAATATCAATATCCAAAGTTCAAGTAATGATCCCCTCACCGGACAAAGTATTGCTTTCTTAAATCTAGAGACTCCGATGTTTTCATATGATTTTAACAATCAGGGAGCTTTCTTATTAATTAATTGTTTGAACAATCTAATGTGTGGAATCTATTCACCGTATTGTTAGTACATAAAAACAAGTGTGCTTCTGAAAATTTGTTCTAAGACAACTATAGCAATGATTCATGTTAAAAAAATTATGGAATTGAACCTTTAAATTGAGGAATTCAAATTCGTTTGATTAGACAAGAAGGAGGAGGATGAACCAAGACTCAAGATTTTAGAAATTAGGGTTCATAGTTCCTCAATCTAATTTCATTCCTTTTTAAGTTTTAATTCTTTTGTTTATTTTTAATAATTAATCAATTAGTTTTTCTTATGTATGTAAATTAATGATTATTATAAACAACTTGGAAAATAAAAAAGTCAACACACATGACATGTTACCGCGTCATTAATAAGAGTGACAAATCATCAAAATAGATGAGGGATTAAAAAAAACCAAAAAATGTATAATAAGGGGACTAAAATAGCGATTTTAAAAATAGGAGGACTAAGATCTCAATTAAATAAAAATAGGGAGATCAAAGTGCATTTAAACCTAATAAAAAACATTAATTACTTAAATAAAAATATAAACATGCTAGAACATTTTTTTTTGGAATTATGCTAAAACATTATTATTATTTCTCTAAGGATCTAAAGATATAGTATTATTATTACTCTAAGAATCTAAAGATATGTTTGAATTGATGGTATAGAGTAGATAATTATTTTCACTTCATTTAAAGAATAAATGTTATTCTATTTTTTTGGGTACATAAATATTATTCTATTCTATTCTATTTAACTATACTTTATACTATTCCTTCAAAAAAAACTATACTTTATACTATAGGGTTTTTCTATCATGTGCAAATTTGCACATGTTAAGAAGTTTAAAGTAGTAACTTTGACTTGAAACTTGAGTTTTTTATATAAAATATGTAACTTTTAATCAATAATTGTTGGTTTTCAATTAAAAAATACTACTTTTAGTTACCTTAACATGTGCAATATTGCACATGTTAGACAAACCCTATACTATATCACCAATCCACACATACTCACCCCTAAAAAAAAAAAAACCGCACATACACTAAAATTAATTTTCTAGACCGTGTTCCATAAATTACTCTTTCTTTTCCATTAAAAATGGATCAATAATAGACATTATTTTAACTCAACCAAATAAACATAAAAAATAAATTTAATACGAATATTACTATAACTTTTTTTATCATTTTGAAATAAAGCCTTAAAGAACAAGCACAGAAAAATAAAGTGCATAACCTTTAGTTAGCTAATATAAAAAATAGAGCAAAAAAAAAGAAATAATCAATAATAAAAAATGGATCCCTCAAAAAAAAATGGATTATAATAAATATGAAAGTCTATAAAAAAACAAATATGAAAGTGTTATTCTTTAAAAAAAAAATGAAAGTGTTATAGATACTTTTTTTTAACACTATTTTTATCAATCATTATTCTATTAGGTGAAACTTGTGCGCGTCACACTTTAGAAATAAATTCTACATAAAATTCTACGACCTACATAAGTTTACTAAATAAAAAAATAAATGTTAAAAATAGTGTTAGAAAGAGAGTGTTCATGAAATTTTTCAACAAAATATCTTGTTAAAAGATGTGCAACATACTTGAAATGTAAAAATAAATAAAACCAAACTTTGTGGTAGAATGAAACATTGATACACAACTAATCATAGTAAAAAAGCGGACATCTCATCTAAAAAACAAAAACAGACAGACGAAAGCGTCCATCTACACACTAATAATAATAATAATAATTATAATAAAAGAACAAAAAAATTGAAAATAACACAAATATACCTCCATATATAATCTTCAGATAAATCGATAACAGAGTAATGTTTTTAACATTCACCAACCTGATGACACCAATTAGAGTTAGAACTAAAACAATAAGCATATAAATCTAGTTTTCAAAGGGTAGAGCTCAAATTATTTTTTCTAAAAATAAAGAAGATTAGAAAAAGGAAAAAATACTAGTAATAAATAGGAGAAACTTGCGAATCTTTGTTTTAAATCCTATTTTATATTATTTGGGCTCTACTGAAAGTTGCATTTGATTCATAGTGTCAAAAGTTATTCTTGAGTCAACTAAATTTTTTCATTTGTTGATTTTGGTTTTCATATTTTTAATTGATAAACATTCATCATACACAGTGCAAGAACATCTTTTATAAGATGCAGATTTTTCCCTCCGGAGTTAAAAAGAAAGACAAAAAAAAAATTGATTTGAATTTGTTCTACAAACCTTAGTATCCGTTGAAAATAAAAAAGACAAAAGTTAAACAAATAAATAAAAATAAACTAGGGAAGAGATAAGAAAGTCAGGAAGAAGCAATACAATGTGTTTTGTCGAACAATTTTTTTCAGTGATTCAGATCGCAGAAGCATATTTATTTACTTCCACAATATGTGTATATCTTTGGTTACAAAGGAAAATGAGACTTTTGATAGTAGATTTCGAAAGTAAATCTTTGGATGTCTAAACTTGAAGGATATAAACGTCAATTAAGTTACATTCCTCTAACTTTTTTGTATTCCCATAGTTGACATCAATTAAGTTACAAGAATTTTGATTGGAAATAAACGTCAATGTGCTTTTTTATGTCATGAACGACCAAGAAATTCATAATTTTTTTTTGAATAAACCAAGAAATTCATAATTATCTTGCTATTAATATATCTATGTTTGTTAGGTAAAGAAATGTTAGCAACACTTACTTTTCAACACTCATTCTGACATTTACTCTTTTATTGGATAAAATCAATGTATGTCACACCACTTTATGTTGAATTAATTTTCAAAGTGTAGACCCACAATGATTTAAGTCAATAAGAGAGTGAATATTAGAAAGAGTGTTCAAAAGAGAGTATTGCTAGCATTACTTTAAAAGTTATAATTGTATGTCCAGTTCATCAGAAACAAATAGAGAAAACTGTGTTAATTCACATAATCACGTCTGTCTTTCATTTCTTTTTTGTATCTCATAGGCTCAAAGCAATCATGTTTGAGCCTTTGAGGTGTGTAGAAAGAGAAATTCTAACTTGGACACAACCCCAAATTAATTTTATTTGGACACACACTCACAAATGGAGAAAAATTAAAAAAGAATGACTTTGAATGATGTGACTAAATAATTTTTCTTTAAATTTATTACATTTGTGTGTGTGTGACCAAATAAATTTAATTTGGACTTGTGACCATGTAAGAATTGCTCATGTAGAAAAATAAATATGGAAATCTCTCTTAATTAGAATTTAAATTTTAGTTTGCCACATTTTGAAAGTCTAACATAAAAATGAAATTAAGAAAAACATACCGCCATGCTAGATTTTTGCGATAAATCGATCACAAAATAATGTTTTTAGCACTCACCGACCCGATAACACCAATTAGAGAGTTAGAACAAAGACAATAAGCATCTAATTCTAAATCTAAATCATACACATTTTCAAAGTCAGTCCACAATTGATTTGTTTTATTTTTACCGTGTTTTATTTGAAACTTAAAAATTCAACTTTATTTTTGAAAGATTAAAAATCCAGCTTTTAAATATTGATTTGAACCTCTCTTCAGAAGAAAAAAAAAACTATTGATTTAAATCCATAAATAAATACGTTAAAATCGACTCAAAATAATATTTTTGGACAAGTACTCAAATGATTTTTTTTCTTAAAAAAAACACTAGAAAAAATACTTGTACCAAATAGGGGAAACTTGCAAATCAACGTTTTAAATCCTATTTTATATTATTTGGCCTCTACTATTCCAAATTTATGGGTTCATCCCTACCTAAGGGCGCATTTGTTTGGTAAGTAAATGTTCGGTAAATATAATATCAACCAATAGCTCTCACGGACCAATAAAATTTGATTAACTTGAAAATGGAAAGACGTAATGAATAAAAAATTAGCTAGGAGAAAAAGAGGAAAATAGAAAATGAAAGAACTGTGGAAGAAGAAAAAAGGGAAATGTTCACCTTTACGATAAAGATAGTTTAATGTGTGGTGAAAATTTTGTGGTTTAGATTTATAATGTATTGATGAATATATAGTTGAGAGGAGTTTTCACCCCGGGGAAGGATATCATAGAAAATGAGTTACTTACTCCTCTCTCCTTGTTTGTATCACAAAATATATCAAGTTCTTATAGGCACAACAATAACAAATTGTACTCTTGGTGCACATGGTAGTAGGAGACCAAAGACTAGAGTTGTTGCAAGCATGTGTGAAGCATGGCTCAAAAATGAAAAAAATGATAAAGTAATTGTGAAAGAATAATTGGAAGAATGCTAAGAAAGAAATATATGTTGTTGGTCGATTTTTATTGTTCTATTTTATTTTTCTACTTTTATTTACACTTGCAATGTTGCAATTTCACATATTTATACTAATATTCCATCGATAATGCCTAGGAAGAGGAAAAAGAGAGAACTTTAAGTTTATTTTAAGCAAATAGAAAATAGGATTAAATAAAAACAAATAAAAACAAAGAAATATAAAGATTGGGGACATAAGATATATCACTGTAAGTCCATTCTAAAGTGGTCGTCAATGCGAACAGACAAAACAACAAAAGTGGAGCAAAGCCCGCCCCTAATCAATCCTACACAAATAAGGATTCATCACGGGCGCAACCCAAAAAATCCATACGAATGTGAAACTTGAATATGAAAAAAGATGAAGAGTAATCATCTACGAGCACCAACCATAGTTCAAAAGCTAGAAAATGAACCGACAACCATCACAAAATCTGATCTACATAAAAATCAACTTCCTGCCACGACAACAGCAAATAATAAAAGTCCTTCCGAGTGAAACAATTTGTAATCAAACATCGAGAATGAACCAAATATGACGGTGGTGATGGTATACAACCATCTCCACTAAATTAGAACTTGTACCTAGATAACATAAACACCTTGGTTAAGTCAAACCCGAACTGATTAGAGAACTCAATTTGGTTTTCTGGCCAAGGTAGGGCAGCCGCGTTACTGTCTACTGAAATTGTTCCACCTTCCGACACAGAGGAGGAGATCTAGAGCCAAGGGTGAAGACACTAATTTTTTTCCCTCTTGTAACTCTCACACTCCCTCCCTACTAAAGTCACAACATTCATATCACGCCGTTGTTTATTCTCCTATGATTGAAGCTTTGAATATAGAACTGAAATAGTTATGCCAAATAAATTTATAAAAATATTGTTATATACTATTTGGTGATTGGGGTCAACCCAGTATTATCTTGTATGGAATATCCTTTTTGCGTATGTATCTCATCATGTTTTGAAAATTGTTTTTCTCACTTCAGTTATTTCCTAAAAATATATGGAAAATACTGAAATACCCCAGCGGTAGACTACCGCTGAGGCCATCGGTGGTAAACTAAAGAGTTATTTCTCACTTCAGTTATTTCCTAAATTGCTTTTGCTGCATTATGCGACGAGTTCAATAAAATTCAAAATTGAAAATTTTACCTGTGGCAATGACTTCGGTCTATGAAGTATCGAGATAAAGGCCCTTCTTTTTATCAAGGTTTGGAAGATGCCTTGAAAGTTATGTCCAAGTTATTGAAAAATCTATCATATAAAAGAAAAATAAGGCGTTACCGGATAAAAACAGGGTTTCACTATTAAGATCCCATTTACTATGTTACATCACTTTTCAAGCCTCCCTTTGGAGAATGTTTGAACAAGACAAAAACAATAAGGTATTATTATTATTATTTTTAAATAAAAACAATAAGGTATTTGAGTAAGGGGGATTTGAGGCATGTAAAAAGATGAAGCATATAATTGTAGAGAAGTTTGTGCTTGAGTGTGGAATGGGAAAGATAAAACAAGAGGTGTTGTCAAACACACTCGCATTCTTCTAACATTAACGTGTGAATCACTCTCTCGCTAAAACATGAAACCCTTCTTTTGCTGCAACAACCCCCACGCAAAACCCAACTCACGTAGAAACTCTCACATGTGAATCACTCTGTTACTGCATATTTAGTCCCTCTTTGTTTGTAATTGTTAAAACATTATACCAGTGTATTGTGTTTTTTTTTGTGTCCACATTGAATCCCTCAACATACGACTGAGACATTCTTCTACCGTTGAACTGTTCCGCAGCTGAAATTCTCCTTTCTCACTATTGTACGTCTCTAAAACCCTTCTTGTATATACCTTTTCTCATAGAAAACGTTTTGTCATCTACTTTGATTGATTCAACGTTGCTGGTTTGGTTATTGCCCATTTATAAGTTTAGTTGATGTATACCATTTGTTTATAGCTTTTGGAGGTGGAATATATTGGTTTAGTAATTCAGTTTAGTTAGAATTAGTCTTATCTTTGTTTAGTAGTTTGTTTAGAAACTTGCACTTGAAGTAACTAACTCAAGTTACTTGCATGTGAAGTAATAAGTTTGCTAGGAGTTTGTTTCAATTTTGTTACATCACTTGATGTACATATACTTCATCACTCTTGTAAATAATTAGTTCAATTCATTCAATAAAATTACACAAGTCTTTCATTCATATCTCTCTCTCTCTCTCTCTCAAAAACCATAGAAACCCTAGAATCCCAATTCCATCTTCTTCAATTGAACACAGTTTTAAGTGTTAGTTTCATTCAATTTTCATACTTGTTCCATCAGAATAGGAAAGAAAGATCCTTGCTTTACTAAAGATCAAAGTTTAAACTATCTGCAGGTTATTATAAAACCTTTATTTCACAATATTTTTCAAGCTGTTTGTGTCAAAAACTAACAGTAACGGAATGATTTTGAGAAATGTATTGAGATATGTTAGAATTTAGAATAAGTGCAACAAGAAGTTCACACAAATATTTTATGTTATTAGACATGATTTGAAAATAATTAATACAAAAGAATGACCTTGTTACTTACTCAAAGCCTTCTGATGAATTGAATATTTAAGCTTTCTAACGTAGTGGTTTTACGAATGAAAATATTTTGACAAGAGCTTTCCAACTCTTTGACTTTGAGCCAAACTTTCAAATAGTTATTTTATGATTTTAGCTTCCTAATACATTTAGTGGTCTTGGACTAGATTTCTGAAGCTTCCTTTCTAACTCTGATTCTCCATTCAAATCAATTGATCATATTTGGTTTCTAACATTATCTAATGAAGCGTATCGCCTATTTTATATTTTGGAAGGCATTTTTCCGATGGCTTCTGTATCCAATTTTTATTTTCATTCTTATATATGTTTTATGATGTGATAACTTTCCAATGAAGTTTCTTTCTATTAGATAACCTTTCTTATTTTGAATCCTCTTTTTATGGTTAGGGAACTTTATTATGCATTATTTTCAAACACAGATCCTTTATGATATTATAATTCTTAAGAACAATTTTCCTGATCAAGCACATTACCACCACCAAGAACAATTTCACACTTCAACGTTCATCAAGAACCATTTCACTGATCGTTTGGATCACACACATCCCCGCCAACAACGGCTTTGCAGTCACGTACTCTTTTCATTTATTAACCGTCAATTTTCACTCGTTCTGATTTCTATGTTTGTTGTCTTTTACTTCTGTAATTTTTTTGTTTCATACTCTTATTCTTCAAGCTGGATTACCTATGTATGATTTGGAAATTTTATGCAGGTTCTGTTCATTTAGATTCATGTTCATATCCATTTTCATTAAAATCCACCTCCATGGATGTGATTTTCTGTGCTCAGGTTCTTCTATCTGCTCAGATTCTCTAATGATTCATTCCCTCTTTGTACTTTCAATCTTCTATATACATGTTTTTTATTTTAGAAAATTGAATATGTATATTATTGATCTCTGCACAACAATTGTAGCCCTTGTTTTAGTTCATGTGTAGGCTTAAGCCATGTTCGTTTTGTTACTGTTTTGGATGCTCACTTAATGCCATAGAATTTCAGCAGTGCATAGTCAGATCAAGTTGCAAAGTATATACTTTTGGTTTTCGTTTTTGATTTATTTGAATTTTGTAGCGCCTGATTTACACATTCTTGTCGGACATGCTTATGAAAGCACAATGAGGTTCATTACTCTTTTTTGGTGGTGGCCGGGATTTGAACCCCGTACCTTGCATATATAATGCATTGTCCTTAACAGTTGAGCTAAGCTCACGAGGACTTGAGGTTCATTACTCTAACACTTCCAAAGAAGAAGTCAAATTTTCCTTTCAAAAAAACAACAAAGAAAAAGTCAGTTTGATCAAAAAATGATTTTGCATCCCACCCAAAAATAAAATATTACAGTTAAATAAAAAAGTCTCATTTTATTATACTTGCAGAAATCTTGATTAACAAAATTGACATGGTTGTTTCTTTCAAAAAATTGACATGATAAACCCAACTGACAGTATCTTAAATACTCTAAATTTCCAACAAGATACTACTATGGTCGCAAATACAAACAAAAGTTGGTAAAAAAATTGTTGTATTTCGTCTAAATTTTGGACTAAATACATCAAACACTTATTCTTATACAAAATATCCACTTATTCTTATATTAACCAATGATATATTCTATAAGATAAGCCTAGATTTTGAATGGAGTCATGACCCCGATCTTATATGTCAATAAATGACCACGTCATGGTCACACTTACAAGTTACATTTAATGTTATATAACACATTGAAGTTACTGCTAAAGTAGAATTGATTCTTTAAAGTTCTACCTATATGATGCAGATATATTACCCTATACAGTTTTTAAACTTCGTTACTGCTAAAGTAGAATCGATTCTTTTAAGCAAAACTTTGGTAAAAAAAAAGTAGAATTGAATCTTTTTAAGTTTTACCCATATGATGCAGACCATTACCCTAAACTTTTAGCTCAAAGTGACTTTTTCTTTGGAAAAGTCGTACAATAGCACACCTCATAGTGCTTTCATTTGCATGTTGTAAGAGTTTGGAATTTAGAGATAATGGAAATGATATATTGAGAGTGAGATCTTTGAATTTAATTGCAGAAGTAACAAGTAGAGAGTTTCAATTACAAATATCATAAAGGGAGATATGGACTATTCCATATTTTCTCAACAGAAGTAAAAGATAAATGCAGAATATCCTTTTAGAAAGGCCAAAGGGAAAGAGGATTAATCATCAAATCAAATTGTTAGATTTTTACACAAGATGGATAAGTATGATATCAGACAATTCAAAATGAAAAGAATCGATTGCAAATCCATTTCAACCTTTCCCACAAACCAAAGAGACTAATTCCATCTTTGAAAATAAATGAATGCTGATCCAAGTGGTCACAGATAACTTTTGCACCATGTCATTAACATTATGCTTTTGTTTAATAACAAATGGAACTACCAGTAAGCTACGATTAGAATAATCCCTAAACTGAAATTTCATAATCACCACTAAACAATCAATATGTCTTTTAGCTCAGGTGATTCAACAGCTTCAATAGAACTTAAACCAAGAAGAATGATTAAAAAATCATGTTTATACTCGAGGATGTAATTAACACTGCATGCTCAACATGATCAAAAGGTTACTACAAAAGAGGTTTTCTAATTCTAATTTGATAATAATTACAGGATCAACAAACTTTACAATTTCACAAGTATGTTGATAATTTAGAGATTATGTAAATTACAAATATCATAACCGGAAATATGGACAATTCCAAACATCATAAAGGGGATTATGGACTATTCCATATTTTCTTGACAGTACTAGAAGTAAAAGATAACCTTCTCCATAAACCAAGGTGATTAATTCCATCACAAGAAACGGCTTGAGTACCCTGTTTCGGCTGCACATCACAGGTTCTTCTTTCCACCCCTTACAATCTCAATTTAAATCCTCCGGTTGTGAAGTCGTCCCAATGGAAGAAAAAAAAATGGATCTCATTCAAGTTCAACAATATCTCAAAAGAATAGTTGATAAAAAAAAAAGGAAAGAATCACATTGAAGTAAGTTCAACAATATCCCAAAAGAGTAGTTGATAAAAAACCATGTTTTTGAAAGGTAATATGCATAAATATGGAGCAATTTCATGGTTGCCCAATTTCATGTTTTTGGGTTGATATCCTTCTATTTCATAAATGAAACATATCATGAGTATATCTTGGGTTAGAAATATAATGTTTAAAGAACTCCTATTAGTATATACTTTCATTTTTTTAGAGATTAACAATAGTATATCTTCAAATGGGAGTGTTTATTAGAGTTGTTTAATTAGTTTGCAATGTCAACATATAATTATTTTACACATGCATCTAATGAAATGTTGCGTTATCAATTAAATTTTATGTACAATATATGTGATCTCACTTGGGTTATTTTCAATCATTTGCGACACAACTCTATTAGTACACCTTCATTTTTCCTACACCCTTTCAACATCTCGTTTTCTCTCTATCTCTTTTTCAATCACATCATTCTCTCTATTTTTATCTTTCTCTTAGTGTATAATGGATAAATAGTGTATAAACATAATTTTCCTTTGTGACATGTCAGTCTTTATTGGAAAAACAAAAGAGAGAAAGTGCACAAATAGAGATGAGGTACAAGTGTATAACCAAACTCTTCGGAAAAAAAACATTATTTGAATTTATACTAAGAATAGATTCATGACCCCACACTTATACTTCAATAAATGACCACCTCATGGTCACACATAAGTTACAATTAAACGCCGAGTAAATAGGCGATTACCCTCTAAAATTGTAAGTTTCGTCAATTACCCTCCTGAAATTAACAAAACTTCAATTTCTCCCTGAAATTGCACAACGTTAATCAATTTACCTTCTCCGTCAAATTCTTCTGTTAATCAACATGACGTTTTGCAAATACCCCCTTGAAGTTTTGCATTGTGCAAAATGCCCCCCGAACTTGAAAATTTATATATTTTTTTCTTATCCTTGACTCAAGAGATATTAAATGCAAACAATTAATCGTTTGCTTTAATACTTTAAACTCTACAATATTACAATGAACATTTGAATCCTTTATTACAATTCAATATTTTATATAACAAAAAGCAAAACAATATCAACTTAAATATTTATCAAGCTAACTGATGCAACTAATATCAGCTTAAATATATCATGACCAAGACATCTTACGATCTAGTCAAAGTTCTAGGTATCCACTATCACATTTATACGAGCAACAACCACGGAGAATCATGATTCAGGAAATGTGTCACTTTGCTCAACCAATCTGAAGCAATGATATATGGGAACAAGGACATTGTGGGTTATCAGGTCCATTAACTTACCAAGAGTTGTTCAGGGTTTTGATGTTGTTTGTTACTTCCCTTGCTCTTCAAGTCAACAATAGTTTTACGAAGCTCTTCGTATGCTGTGAACTAAATAGCACCATGAGAGACTTGTTGAAGCGCACAAAATCAAGCAAGACCTCTATAAACAACAGGAATACAGTAACATATGACTTTGTCGATACTTAATATAGTCGGTAGCCATCAAGATTTAAAAACTAATAATGGTGTCAGAAGATATAACATACACCGTAGAAAGCTTGACAATTGACAAATAACAAAGTAAGTTATTTGTGTTATATTTCAATATTTGGTACTAGTTTCTATCATGATAATATAGAGACTGCATCTTAAATAATTAAATAACTTAAATATTAAAGTTAATTGTTAATTATTTGTCTTTAATATATTTTGAGTTAAGGATAAGAAAAAAATAAATAAATTTTTAAGTTTGGGGGGCATTGCAAAACTTCAGGGGGTATTTGCAAAACGTCATGTTGCCTAACAGAAAAATTTGACGGAGAGGGTAAATTGATTACCATTGTGCAATTTCAGAGGGTAATTGAGGTTTTGTTAATTTCATAGGATAATTGACAAAACTTATAATTTGATGGGGTAATTGCCTATTTACTCATTAAATGTCATAAATTACATTGAAATTACTGCAAAATCATAATTGATTCCAGGACATAATTGTTGATAAGCCATTATTGAATCAACACTATTTGTTTGCGTTGCGGCAAGCTTGTTTCAAAGAGAGTAGTCTTGTGGCTTAAATTCCAATGCTCCTTAGAAAATTGCAATGACCTTATCAAATTCTCTAGATAAGTTGTGCAGGACCCCAAGAACTATGTGAACGTCTATATCATCAGGTGAGATCACAGTTGCTTTGGTTAAATAATCTAGCAAGTAGCAACCTGCAAAAAGGCATATCAATCTTTCAAAACTAACTATAAGAGATACTCAAGAAATTATCTAAAGAAATACTACCCTATACGGTGTTTAAACTTCCAGCTCAAAATGAACTTTTCTTTGGAAGTGTCATACAAAAACCAACCTCGCTGAAATTCCTTGAGATTAAGCGAGCATCCAGAACAGTATAACAAAGTGAACATGCATGTAGAAGATTGAAAGCACAAAGATGGAATGAATCACTAGAGAATCTGAGCAAAGAGAAGAATCTGAGCACAGAAAAATCACATTCAAAAAGATAGATTTGAATGAAACGGAAATGAAAAATCTTAATGAATAGAACCTGCAAAAAATTCCCAAATCAGAGATAATTCAGCTTGAAGAATATAAATCTGAACAATGGAAATTGAATTAGTTTTTGGAATAAGAGCCATTGAAAAATCACATTGAGTGTGTTTGGATGGGGGAATGTTTTGAGGGAATTTAAATACTCTCATGTGAATTCCATTGTTTGGATAATAATTTGTAGAATTTTCAAAATGATGGAAATTTATGAAGTATTTTGTTAAATTTAGAGAATTTCAAATGGTACTTAAAAGTTAAGAATTTCAAAATTCTTCATTGTTATAATCTTTCAAATTTTGTTTTTTGGTTCTCAAATTTTATAAAATTTTCAATTTGACCTCAATAAATTTAGAAAAATTGAAAATTGACCCCTCAAATTTTCCCAAAATTATAATTTGACCCCTCAATTTTTTGAAATTTTCAAATTGACCCATAATTTAATTTTTCAAATTTGGCCCAAAAAATCAAATTTATAAAAGTTGCCCAAAAATTATGACAATAATTTTTTTTATTACTTCATTTAAACAATAATATTTAGGAATGAAAGCAATTGAATTGAATCATTTGAATTACCTAGAATTCTAATTTCTTCAAAATTTCTCAATTACCTCATCCAAACACACTCTAAAGAATTCATAAATGGTAAATATTTAATGAAAAACATTAATTTCTACTTTTTAGAAAATAACATTTAGGTTCCTTAACAAGTGTGCATACTTATACACTAGACAATCCAAGAACCGATATGGGACTAACAACAAATTACAAACAACTTTAAAACCAACTTCAACATCCACCCTCATGTCTAGTGTGGATTTGGATCCAATTCTCATATCGCAATCTTTGGATCCAATTCTCATATCACAATCCTTAACCCGGTTCTGATACCATGTTAAATAGGCTTGAATCTCCTCCCAAAAGTTAGCTCAAAGGAGGAGGATACTCAAAATATTTATACACTCAACTGAAGGTGAGAAAAACCACAAGAAGGGAGGGTTGAATTGTGTTTTCAAAAACTTCTTCCTTACGTTCTGAAGAACTGTTCTCAGGTTCAGAGTCTGAAGTAGTTCAGAGTCTGGGTGAGTTCATAGTCTTAGTGCAGCGGATAATAAGTAAGAGAACATAGAAAGAAAGAACACAAGCAATTATACAGGTTCCTTCCACAAACCGGAAGTAGTCATGTCCCCCTTGCACTTCCAAGGAGAGTTCCACTAAAGTGTAATGTCAAATTACAAGTTGCTCAATCACACAAGAAAGAGACTTCTCAATGCTCAAAGACAACTCCAAGAGACTTCTATGCTCAATCACACCTGAAAGAGACTTCTATGCTCAAGGACAACTCCAAGAGGCTTTCTTTGCTCAATCATTATTGAAAGAGACTTATCTTAACAATTACAAAGAATTGAATAAGGTTTTGAAAACTTGATATACAATCAGAGGTATTCACAATACAATACGAAATAGAACAGACTCTGTTTTTCTAGACACTTAAGAATTCTAAGATATGAACAATTGAAAGAACTCTCTAAGTTGTTGATGTTTTGTTTTCGACGTTTTGGACAGAGAGTATTGGCCTTGTATATGTTCTTGTCTCTTATTTTTCTCCAAGTCTTTATCCCTATATATAGAGGATTTGAGAGACGTTGAGAATTAGCCGTTACATCAACTTGTCTTGCTTGAAGCTTTGATTCTTCACCATTGATCTTTTGCCTGATTTGATAATTGTCCTATGAAGAACTAATTTCAAATCCATTCCATTTAAAAAGAAACAATGTCTGCAGC
>Ga0228710_1008231_pt1 | contig 15043 bp, 5 predicted proteins | sample MedpolnodulmetaG_FD_177995 | JGI IMG/M metagenome (GOLD analysis project Ga0228710, IMG submission 177995) | Root nodule microbial communities from Medicago polymorpha collected in Santa Monica, California, United States - pink nodules | ecosystem: Host-associated > Plants > Roots > Nodule...
TTTTCAAACAAGTAAGAAATCTAACAATTTCTAAACCAAAAACTACCACATTGTACCCTAAACAACATATAAAATACAATTCCTAACTTAATTCATCTTTAACAATCATCAAAACTAACATGCAAGCAAAATTTCTAAAAACCTAAAAATATCTAATTTCTTTAAAAAATCACAAAATTTGAACAAAAATTAAGCAATGATGTAGAATAAGCAACACTTACTTGTTCAATTGCGTGATTTGATGATGATTTGCTTGAGTTTGGTGAAATTCGCACTTGGAGGGGAAAAATCGTATTTGAGAAATTTGAAAAAATGAGAGTTTTGGTTCTGTTTTGCTGTATAAACACTTAAGTCACGCTGCGTCACTAAACTAACGCGGCGTGACTTAAGTGGCGCAACATGACTTAATTAACACAGGAGCATTACTGTCCAATCAGTTGGGTGGGAGCGAAACATGCAGGGCGAAGAGCAGCAATCAAAATATTATATAAGTACAACTTAGATGGTAGGATCATTTAGAAAGTGTTTTTAATTTTTTTTATAAGACTCTTTTTTTGCTTAAGAAAAAGGAGAGAGAGAAGTAAGTTTTATTTTCTATACTTTCCTATGCAACCATGTAAGTATGAAAATGTCACAGAAACCAAACAAACCCCTAAATTATGAAGGAGAATGGAGATATGTTTGACTTTTGCAAATGATAATGTTTTAAATTAAATCATACAAAAATTGTAAATGAAGATATAATATTACTTGTGTTTTTTCATTTCAGTGATGTGTCAAAATTTAAATTAACATGTCAAAATTTCAGCTACTAAATTTAAGTAAAAATGTTCAAGAGCAATGGGAAAAAAAAATGTAACACTTGAGGTGCTACCTCATACTCGGTGGTAACATGTTAGTCTTGTAACCTCAATAAACAAAGTTAAAATTTTCTCATAACTAGTTGTAAAATGTTCATTAATGTCACTTTAACAAGACCCAATGATATTTGAACTGAGTTTTGATTTAGTCCAACTAAATATGTTTTTTGGGTTCTATCCCCACAACCTAAGATTCTATCACAATTTGTTTTTGGGTCTACATGTCACACTTACATAACCTGGATGGTTGGACAATGCGGCATGGCACTAAGTGGTCACATTATCATAGCCAAATTCAATGGGTAACTACGGTGTGCAGAGTAGAAAACAAAATCACACATAATTACAGGGATAAAAACAAAAATAAACTGGACGCGAAAAACATGTTTTACTAAACAAAAAGAATAATTCAGTTTCCAACTTCAACAATCGCATATGTAAGTTTTTTTTATTAGCGTGCTCAAATGTTAGGGACCAAAATTAACTGGAGAGACCAAAAGCATGCTTAAATAACCCAAAAAAATTATTGCAGCAATTTTTAAAGAGATCATTTTCTTCTTCTTTAATCATCCTATGTCTTGTATTTCTTTTTAAAAAGAATATTAATTTCATATATTGGTTCATCAACCTCTAATGGAACTTGGTAGTACTTGAAATTCTTGGTCAAACCATAAGAGACAAAGATCAATGAGATATCCAAGATAATGTTAAATGTTTTGGACAAAAATACCCTAATCAAAGCATCCCTAGGTAGAATGTGCTGAAGCTATACAAATTCAGAAGCCTAGCATATTTCCCTTAAATTTGTCGAGATTTCAATTATGCACCTTCTCTATTGATTTCAACTATACACCTTCTTTCTTGTTTTGTAGAGTACCTACGAAAGGGTAATCTTTAAAAATGTGAGATATTTTCCTCAGAGGACACTAGTGCTACATTGATCTTCTCTATTTTAGTTTTGGCATTAGAAAATAATTTCTTAACCAACTTTTGTTAGTACTCTGAATTGGTATGACTCAACAATTTTGATTAGGGTATGACCAACTTTGGTTAAAAGAATTGGGATTCCTATCATCTATGAATCTTAAAAGTTCAAACACATACTCTCTACCTTAAAAGTTTTACAAAAGAAGAGTCTTATCTCGCCTACCTTACCAAGGGGAAAAGAATAAAATTCAATATGCAACATTAGGAAAAGAGAGTTTGCTCGATTCTATGATCAGACACCCGACCCTAAGTATGTCATACTCCCTAGGTCAATGAAAGCATTAAGACTTTTGCATAAGAAGATTAAATAGAAATTATAACATAACTGAATAAGAAACTTGAATTAAAAAAATCAAACAAATAAATAGATGATCATCTTAGAACCTTAGCCAATCAGAGTTTAGCTACTCATAGTAACTAAAGACAAAATTACAAAAGAAATAAATATACCCTAGAGACAAATATTTACATTTTAACTACAATAAGAAAATAAATATTTTATATTTTAACTACAATAAGAAAAGAAAAACTACATTTTATTTTAACTTCCAAGGTGAAATAAATATTTTTTTCTCCTAACACAAAGTTTACACAATTAATTGGAGGTAATCATTTTTAAATTGATGTTGTAGGATGTAAATGCATTCCCTATGCATAATCCAAGCCAGAGCCAAATATCTGGTTTCAAGGATCATTTATTTTTCTTTTAAATGGGTTTTTCAACATTTTTCCTATTTTAACTCTTTTTTTGAATGAAGATCTTATCTCTTCATGATGAAATAAGCAAAGCATTCACTACACTAAAAGAAGGACCAAATCAACCTATTTTTATCTCTAATCTCACTACCGCACAGGTTCCATACATTTTTTCACTATGTGAAATAAAACCTGGACAACATTCCGTTCATGTATACTAGGTCGATCCAAAAGGAAAGAAAAACGATCGACTAAATTGGATATACTTCAACAACTATTTAATATTTATTTATTTATTTATTTTTCTGCAACTGAGAAAATAATAATTACTATTAATTTAGGAATTTCCTTAAAATTTGAGGGCTCCTAAAAAAACAAGGAATTGCCACCAAAATTTATTAAAATAGAAAAAATGTTGAAAACCCCATTTTAAATAATGATCCCTGAACCCAGATTTTAGGTTCGACAATAGGTTATGCATAGGAAAGACATAACATCCTACAATATATATTCGAAAACAATTACTTCTAATTAATTGTGCAAACTTTGTGTTAACTGGAAAAAAAATTGAGGGAAACTGAAGGAAAAAAATAATTTCTCCTTCATTATTGAATACAAAATAAAATTCAATTTTAAAAATGAAAATGTAATTTGTTTAAAATAGAGAAGAAAATATAAAATATTTATTATTGTGAATTTGACAATAGGGTTCCCTTTCTCCTACATATCTTTTGGTGTAATGGAGAATTCAAAGCTACATAATTCTTGTGTAAAAAAATTGTGTTGGTTGATCTTAAAGAAAGGATTTTTGTTGTGATGAGTTTTGATAAATAAAGATGTTGATTTGATAAAGAAAAAAGTTTAGTGTGAGAGGTTGATTTTGACTAGTTGGTTTACTTTTTTTTTTTTTGGTTTACTTATTTGTCATGAAAGTGAGTTTTAGAACATAAAGAAGATGTTGTACTAGTTAAACCTTTTTAAACTTATGTTCTTTTGATGAATTTATAATTCTAACCCATTTTAAAAATAATAAATTGATTAAAATCATTTTTTAGGGTAATTAAAACCATATTTTGATTATATAAAAAAATTAATCACACAATATACTAGTGTTTATTTCAAACTTGAGGATCTAGTTTTTGCTATTAGTAAAAGAGCAAAATCAAATTGCCTAAGCCCAAGTTAACGTAAGTGAAAAGGAAAGAAACCCAAAATTAACAAAACTTAATAAGTATAAAATAATATGAGTTAAAAGATTATATGGGGTTGTGATTTTATGCAAGGAAGATGGTTAATGAATGATGAACATAGAAGTGTAATGTTGATGTCTATTTATACTCACAAATTAGGTTAAGTATGAGAAAGATGCCAAAAAATACAATGAAAGCAGTTAAAAAAAATGCAAGGTAGTGGTTGAAATAGAAAAAGAAAATAATAAAATAAGAAAGAAAAAATTGGAGGATGTTCAAAATGTAAAAACAACTTTGAGTGTTTCTCGATCTTCTGTATATTACGTATAAAGAGTTAGTTGCATTGTATAAATGTGGAAATGAAAAAACTATAGAGAAAGTGTTTTTTGCTTTTGCTATTTATGATGGTAGGATCATTTAGAAAGTATTTTTTACTTTTGCTTTTTTTTACAAAACTTATTTTTTGTTTTAATAAAGAGAGAGAAGATAAGGACTAAAATCAAAACGCGCTCAAATGTTGGGGACTAAAAGCTTAAATAACCAAAAAAGAAAAACATTGCAACAATTTTTAAAGAGATATTTTTCTTCTTCTTTTTCTTCATTAATCATCATATGTCTTGTATTTCTTTTTTAGAATTAATATTAATTTCATATATTGGTTCCTCAACCCCAAGTGAAAACTTGATAGTACATGAAATATTTGGTCAAAACATATAATATACTTTTCAAGATCAAATGAACAACCATCATCAGATACAAAGATCAATGAGGTATCCAAGATAATGTTAAATGTTCTGGCTAGACAAAATTGGATATGAATACCCTAATCAAAAGTAGCATCCCTTGGTAGAAATGCAATAGTAATTGTAACCTCAGGTAGAGAAGTCGTCTCAGATTGAACCTAGAGGAGTCTTAGAGATTAAGGGGGCAATTAATAGTTTAATTTTCGATTGCTAAATGAGTTCAAAAAAAAAGATGTAGCATCCACTACCTTTCCATCTTACAGTAGAAACATTTTGGTGTATGAAATTGGAAGAGTTGACAACATTCAAATCCAACTAAAGAGCTTTCCCTAAGAAGAAGATAAACTTCTATTTGCGAGGCTACATATGAACTTCCACCAAGATACATTGTGGAGTGATCGATACAAACATTCTAGTGGGTAATAAAATCATGAGCTTGCTATATGAGCTCTCAATTAAGCTCTTTGCTCATTCAATAGGAGCTCGTAGAACAAGTCCATAGTCTTATTCCCTTGTGTTCAAACCTTCATAATGTGTCGTAGTGAAAGTTCATCTGTTGGATTCACAAGAGTCAAATATCATGATCCTGTACACCAAAATGTTTCTACTCCAACATCTTTTTCAAAGTGATTCGCAGTAGAAAAAAGCAACTATTAATTGCTCACCTAGATCTCTAAAAATTGTGCTTGATGTTGTTGTTGTTGTTATTATGCTTCTCATTACGTTTTTTAGCATGTACGTTGTAATGGATATGGTTTTAAGCTTGCCTCATATATAGAAATTGAAGTGAGATGATAGATAATTCATAAGAAAAATAAAAAAGTAAATATTAAATAGTTGCTGAAGTATATCCAATTTAGTCGATCATTTTTTTTCCTTTTGGATTCATCTAATATACATGAACCGATTGTAAGGTTTTATTCTACATAGTAAAGCAAATGTGCAACCGCAAAAATATAATTGAATAAGTAAAAAAGACGTTCTACCTTCTATCTTTTCACTATGAAGTTAAGAGACCAATTCATAAGTTGCGACTGAAAAAAATCAAAAGTGTATGGAACGTGTGTAGTGAGAACAGAGATAAAAATAGGTTGAGTTATTCCTTCTTTTAATGTAGGTGAATGCTTTGTTTATCTCTTCATGGAGACAAACTTTGCTTCATCCTCCATAAAGACCTTTCAATTGTAGAACAACTTAGGTTTTGTAGTTGCCTAAAAATTTGAGGGTTATTAGAAAATAAAGAATTGCCACCAAAATTTATAAAATAGGGAAAATGTTGTAAAACCCATTTAAAACAAAATTAAATGATCTTTGTAACTAGATCTTGGGTTCAACACTGGATTATGCATGGGGAAGATATTAGCATCCTACAACATCAATTTGAAAACAATTATCTCTAATTAAATGTGCAAACTTTTTACTAACTAAAAAAAATATTTATTTCTCATTTATTATTGAATACAAAATAAATTTCAATTTTAAAAATGAAAATGAAGTTTTTTTAAATAGAGAAGAAAATATAAAAGATTTATTATTGTGAATTTGACAAAAGTGTTCTCTTGCTCCTACATATTTTCTGATGCAATGGAGAATTCAAAGCTACAAAAATAGAAGATGAGGATGAATATCTTCCTTTGCTCTTTGTCAAGTTTCTTTGAAGATGAGGATGAATTTTGAGTTTTTTTTTAGGACAAATTATGTAATAAAAATGATCAAGACCGTAAACATTTTAAAATGTAAAGGACTAAATCAGAAAATAAATAAAAAAAATATTAAATCGTTACTTAAAATTAAGTTAATGAAAGGCAAAATCATCCGTACCTAAAAGATATAAATTCGTAAAATAATTATATATTTTTGAACAGCATGATGCGAACATTCAAAAAAAACTAAAAACCACTAAAGAAACAAACTCGTGTAGTCTCCCCAAAAGAGGAACAACCAGAAAATTAAGAACAATATAAAAAACTTAAAAATGACTATCTAATATATTAAGACCGTATATACTTAAATAAAAGGTATGTGATTTAGGTAGATGTTTGAAAACCACATTATTTACAAGGTAACATTCATGTTAAGAAATGCAATAGTAATTGTAACCTCAAACAAAGAAGTCATCACAGGTTGAACCTGAAAAAGTTTTAGAGATTAAGGGGGCAATTAATAGTTGTATTTTAGATTGCTAATGAGTTCAAAAAGAATGTTGCATCCACTACCTTTCTACTGTAAACGTTTTGGTGTATGAAATCGAACGAGTTGTCAACATTCAAATCCAAATAAAAATCTTTCTATAAGAAGAAGAGAAACTTCTATTTGCGAGGTTACATATGAACTTTCCGCCAAGATGCAAACCGCAGACATAAATACAAATATTCTAGTGGGAATAAAATCGTGAGCTTATTATACGAGCTTCCACCGAAGCTCTTTGCTCATTCAATGGGAGCTCGTAGAACAAGTTCACGATCTTATTCTATTGTATTCAAACCTTCGTAATGCATCTTAGTGAAAGTTATATGTTGGATTTACATGAGTCAAATATTCTGATCCCGTACACCAAACAATTTCAACTCCAACATCTTTTTTAAAGTGATTAGAAATAGAAAAGAGCAACTACGAGTTGCTCATGTAGATCTCTAAAAATTGTGTTTGGTGTTGTTGTTGTTATTATTATTATGTTTCTAATTACGTTTCTTAGCATCTACGTTGTAATGGATATGGTTTTAAGCTTGCATCATAGATAGAAATTGAAGTGAGATCGTATTTTTAAAGGTTTTAAGCTTGCATCATAAATAAATAAATAAGTAAATATTAAATAGTTGCTGAAGTATATCCAATTTAGTCGATTGTTTATTTTCCTTTTGGATCAATCTGATATACATAAATCAAATGTAAGGTTTTATTCCACATACAAATGTGCAACCGCAAAAATATTAATGAATCTGTTAAAAAGACTTTCTATCTTCTATCTTTTCGCTATGAAGTTAAGAGACTAATTCATAAGTTGAAAAATTCAAAAGCGTATGGAACGTGTGTAGTGAGAGCAGAGATAAAAATAGGTTGATTTATTCCTTCTTTTAATGTAGGTGTATGCTTTGTTCATTTCTTCATGGAGACAAACTTTGGTTTATCCTCTATAAAGACCTTTCAATTGTAAAAGAACTTAGTTTGTGCGGTTGCCTAGGGTTATTAGAAAATAAAGAATTGCCACCAAAATTTATTAAAATAGAAAAAAATGTTGTAAAACCCATTTAAAACAAAAATAAATGATCTTTGAAACTAGATCTTGGGTTCCACACTGGATTATGCATAGGGAAGATATTAACATCCTACAACATCAATTTCAAAACAATTATCTCTAATGAAATGTGCAAACTTTGTATTAACTTAAAAAAATATTTATTTCTACTTTATTATTGAATACAACATAAATTTCAATTTTAAAAATGAAAATGTAGTTTGTTTAAATAGTGAAGAAACTATAAAAGATTTATTATTGTGAATTTGACAAAAGTGTTCTCTTGCTCCTACATATTTTACGATGCAATGGAGAATTCAAAGTTACATAATTTTCATGTGAAAAAATTGTATTGGTTGATTTTAAAAAATATTTTTTGTTGCCATGAGTTTTGATAAGTAAAGATGTTGATTTGATAAAGAAAAAAATTGAGTGCAAGAAGTTGATTCTGATGAGTTGGCTTGCTTATTTGTCATAAAATTGAGTTTTAGAACCGTCAAGTTATTCAACTTTTTTTTTTTTAAGGAAAGTTATTCAACTTGTATTCTAACAACTCATAGGATAAAAAAGATGTTGACTTGTAATTTTAAAGATAAGTTTTAAAACGATCAAGTTTTCACAACTTGCGTCTTAAAAACTCAAGTATTAAGAAGATGTCACATCCAATATAGTTTTTTTTTTTACAAACATCCAATATAGTTAACTCTTACAATATTTTTTGATATAAAAAAGAAGTTTAAAACCACCAAGCAGTCCAACTTGTGCTTAAAAAACGCAAGAACTAAATAATGTCTCATCTTGTTAACCCATTTTCAAAATAATAAATTGATTACAACCATGTTTTGATCGATTATAATAATAAAAATAAAAACATAAATCACACAATATATACCAGCGTGTTATTTCAAGCTGAGGCATAAAATGTAATCCTTGTAATTACTAAAAAAGCAAAAACAAATTGCCTAAGCCCAAGCCAACATCAGTGAAAAAGAAAGAAACCCAAATTGACAAAACAATAAGTATAAAAATATGAGTTATTACAAAGATGATATATATATATATGGGGTTGTGATTTTATTCAAGGAAGATGGTGAATGAATGATGAACATAGAAGTGCAATGTTGATATCTATTTATACTCACAAATTAGGTTAAGTATGAGAAAGATGCCAAAAAATACATAGTGGTTGTATTGAAATAGAAAAAGAAAATAATCAAATAAGAAAGAAAAAATTGGAGGATATTCAAAATGTAAAAACAACTTTGAGTGTTTCTCCCTCTTCTGTATATTACGTATAAGAGTTAGTTGCATTGTATAAATGTGGAAATGAAAAAACCATAGAGAAAGTGCTTTTTCCTTTTGCTATTTATGATTAATTTTGTTCCAAAATTGAAAGAAAAAATATCATGTAAGTACAACTTAGATGATAGAATCATTTAGAAAGTGTTTTTAATTTTTTTACAAGACTTGTTTTTTGCTTAAAAAAAGGAGAGAGAGAAGTTAGTTTTATTTTCTATACTTTTCTATGCAACTATGTAAGTATGAAAATGTTACAGAAACCAAACAAACCCCTAAATAATGAAGGAGAATGGATATATGTTTAACTTTTGAAATGATAATTTTTTAAATCATACAATATTACTTGTTCCCTCAAAAAAAAAAATATTACTTGTGTTTTTTATCGTGCTCAAATGTTAAAACTAAAAGCTAGGGACCAAAATTAACTAGAGAGACCAAGAGCATGCTTAAATAACCCAAAAAAAATCATGAAAATTGTTGTTCACACATTTGATAGGGCTGAAAACACAGGTAAAATTACTCAAATACCCCTCGGATATTAACTGCCGAATTTTATTGGAACCGGCTGCAGTTAACTACCGAGGAAAACTTCGGCAGTTAACTACCAATGCGTTTCTACTACAAATCTGACAGAAACTCTCTCATCCATTATTACTCTCATTTTACCAAAAATTTTCAAATCTCTCTCAAAATCTCTCTAAAAAACCAACCAAATCCTACCAAATTTATTCAACAAAATCACAAGTAAGTAATCATAAAGCTATTAACTTACATTTTAGTTGTTATAGATGTTTTTTTATTTTAGTTTTTGAGTAGATTTAAATTAGTTTAGTTTTTGAGTAGATTTATATGTTATAATTCAATTTTAGAGTAGATGTTAGTTGATTAATGTAGTTAAAATGTTTGCATGATATTTATGTTATAATTTAGAATTTTAGGGTTATTCTTTATTTTAGTGTTTTGTATTTTTTTTTATTTTAGTTTTTAAGTAGATTTACATGTAAGAGTATATGATTTATTTTAAAAGTAGATATAAGTTGAATAATTTTGTTATATTTTACATTATTTTTATGTTTTTTTTAGGTAATTTTAGGGTTATTTTTATTATTTTTAGGGTTTATGAATGAGTTTTTCATTGATTGTTTTCAATTTCTTATTGTGTAGATTTGAAACAATGGCCGGGTGGATTGACGTTCATGCACAATTCAACGGCGGAGAACCTCAGAGGTTGAAGGTTCGATGCCTTGTGTAACGTTAAGAGGTCTCAAGGATCAACCGAATGAATTCAACCAAGGAGTCAACCCCCAGAGACACAAGGAGAGTGAAATACGTTCGGTATAAACATCCAACGCTCGACGAGGAGAGAATATCATTCACTTGGGTGGAATTAACGAATGACGAAAACGTGAAGAACATGTTTTGGGAGCACAACATATTCAAGTGGATCGATATGCGGGTAACGTTGCTGAGATCAACTGAAGATATTATCAACAGTCTGATTCCGCCACAAGATCGTGATTAGGTAGAGAAATGCACCTTCCAACTACAACAATTGTCTTCCTCTGAATGGGGTAATTCAAACTTGTTAAACGACAATACTCCACCATTCGACAGACATTTCTATTGTTCCATTCAAAAGATTAAATTCTTGTTAGGTTGATTTAAATGAAGGTATTTAAGTGTCAAGGAATGAACCTCATTCTTTTGACACTTGAATACCGCCATTTAAACCAAGACTAACAAGAATTTAATCTTTTGAATGAAACAGTAGAAATGTCGGGCGAATGCTGGAGTCCTGCTGCTTAGCAAGTTTGAATTTACCCCATTCAGGGGTAAGATAATTGTTGTAGTTGGAAGATATATTTCTAAATGTTATGAATTTACCACTTTTCGAATTTATTTATTCATTACGCAACTTTTATTCGAATTCACGTTGGAGTTAATTAGTGTTTATTCGAATACACAATTTTTAATCGAAATTATTCAATACGCGATTTTAATCGAAATTATTCAAAACACGGTTTTATTTAAAGTACCATAATGTCAAGCAAAATGCGCATGACACAAAAGAAAACATAAAAAAAATCCAAAACAATTAGGCATTAGAAGCCATTACATTCATTCTTCCTCGTCACACAAGTCAATCGAGTTGCCCACTACTAGAGCTGTCAAAACGGGTCGGCCTGTATGGGTCGGCCCGTTTAGCCCGATTAATCATTGGGCTTGGGCCTTAAATATTGAGCCCGGATTTTAATAGGGCTTTTTAGCCCGGCCGTAAAAAGCTCGGTACCCGTTAGGGCTAGCCTGAACGAGCCGCGGGTAGCCCGTTAGCCCGCATAACAAAAAAAATCCTATAAATTATATATATATTTCAAATAATTCTTTACTTAGCTGATTATCAAAGTCAAAAATAAAAGTGAAAATTCAATGAATTAACACAAATATAAATGTAATTTAAAATTATATTTAATCGTTTCGTTATTTATAATTTTAAAGATCGAATATATACATATCTATAACTATAACGTATCTAATTTATTTAAAATTGCATTCCTCGGATTATTTAAACATATTAAAAATATTATTTATAAAAAATTATTAGGAGTATTTTATAATAATTTATTTAAAAAAAATGTAATTTTTAATACGGGTCGGCCCGTTTAGCCCGTGGCCCGTGTAGGCCCGGGTAGTATATTTCAAGCCCGTTTTTCAACCGGGCTTTTTGGCCCGGCCAAATAAATCTTGAAGCCCGTTAGGGCCGGCCCTAAATGGGTCGGGCCGCCCTTTTTGACAGCTCTACCCGCTACAGTCTTTAGGGCACCTTGTTTTTGTTGATGACTAAACTAGCATGTCCTCCCGCTCCTCCTCAACCTTGACTGATTGTACACTGCCACCTTCGAACCCTTCTTTTTTTCGGAATCATCACAAACAATTTCGTGCCATGTCATAGGCGATTTTTCTTTATTCTTGTCATCACCCTGAACGTTACCCTGGTTCTGATTCTGAGACATATCTACATAAAAAAATTGGCGATCAAAACCTAAACTAAACAACAATGCCATCAAATCAAAAAATCAAAACTTAGACTATCATCAAAACCTAAACCTAACAATTCAATAAAACTTCTATAACAATTATAACAATTCATAACAACCTAAACCTAAACCTAAACAATTCTAACCTAAATTATCCTAAAATCATAAAACATAAACCTAACAATTTTAACAATTCTACAACAAATCGTCAAAACAACAAAACCTAAACATAAATCTAACATATCATAAAATCATAAAATCAATAAAACCTATATAATCGAAATTTAAAAAAAAAAAAAAATTCAACCACAAAACAACAATGCAATAGGATTCAAAAAACTTACTTGTTTTTGTGATTGAAATTGGCTTTGAATGACTTGAAATAGCTGAAAATCGCACCTAGGAGAACTAAAAACGTAACAATGGAGTTTTGGAAACTCCTATGTCTGTTCTATTCTTATAACAAAACATCTGCAGTTGATTTCCTTTTCCTCTTCTGTTGTCTTGTTTTAGGCCTATTAGAATTGGGTCCTCTTACTTTTGGTGTTAGGTGGGTGTTTTTTTGGAGAGTGGTTTGAGGTTCTTCATGTATACGGTAGTGATTTTCACCTTTGGGTGTATTGCATATATACGGCACCTTGTATTTATCTTTTTAAAAATTAAAATAGAACATTGTTCTTTTAAAAAAAAATACGTTTTTATTTTATCACGGACCTCTTTTCACTTACAGAGCCGAGCCTTCGAATTCGTATGAACGGTTCGCACTAAGCAAAAGTGGCATCCCTTAGTAGAATGTTGAATGTACAAAAGCCTAATACATTGGCCTTAAATTTGTAGAGATTTCAATTATGCACATTCTCCGTTGATTTCAACTATGCACCTTCTTTGCAGTTTGTAGAGTACCTTTGAAAGTGTAATCTTTAAAAATGTTAGATATTTACCTCCAAGGACATTAGTGCTACATTGATCTTCTATTTTAATTTTGACAATAGAAAGTAATTTCTTAACCAACTTTGGCTAGACTAGTTTTCAATCATGAATTGCTCCACCATATTTTGTACAGGAAGTAAACCATCCTTCTTTATGTATTTCAACAATTGGTGTCAGGCTCAAACTATGCGTAAAGATCAGACGGACTGCACCACAGATGAACCTCCAACAACCAATTGTTAAAAGTGCAATATTGACGTTTCTTTCACTGGCCAAAATAATAGTGGTGGATTGGGGATGTATATTAGAGATGTTTCTTCCTCTCGCGAACATAATGGTCATCTCCCATGTGAACTCTGAGTTAGATTCCAAGAATGTGGTTGATAAATTTCATACCTCTAAGGATGATGTCTCGTCGGAGCAATAGTTAAGAATGTCGACATCTCTTTCCTTCTTTTTTTTAAGAACTCTTGTGTTGAATTTGTTAAGGGACAAATCATTGTTCATCATTTAGCACAGATTACATCCTCAACAAATGTTTGGTGATGTTTCATCTTATAGTAAACACATTATTATTAATGATATTAGCTAAAATGTTTGGTGATGTTTCATCCTATAGTAAACACATTATTATTAATGATATGAGCTAAGTTTACTTGTTAAAAAAAACTCCTTATCTGAACCCTAAAGAATATAGAAAGAGGGTTTATTATGTTTTCTTAACTTTAATTTTACCTTTACAAAGACAATTGCTTTGGTTCATCAAAAAGTCCCACATTACTTGAGAATCGAGACCAAATATATACAACACAAGCTCCTCAACCCAACGAGGCGTATTTTACAAAAGGAAAAATTGTGAGGCTGACGCAAGGCCCAAAGTGCACAATAACTCAAATGCAGTGTTGTGGACTAGGGGTCGGAACATTGGCGCACCAGGTATGGGTCGAACCCATGCTTGAGGACTGACAAACCTTTTAGCCCCTCAGCTTCACCAGTGATGTATCACAATATATTGAGGTTGACGTAAGGCCCAAAGTGGACAATAACTCAAATGTAGTGTTGTGGACTAGGAGTTGGAACATTGGCGCACCAGGTATGAATCGAACCCACAACAATGCTCGCTGACAGACCTTTTAGCCCCTTAGCTTCACTGGTGATGTATCATGATATATTATGAGTTTCTTTGAAGACGAGGATGAATTATGAGTTTCTTTTTACAAATTATGTAATAAAATGATCTAAGAGTGTAAACCTTTTAAAATGTAATTGACTAAATAAAAAAACGGTTTTGTTAACCAGTGTCCCTGGGGCACTAGTTAAGGAACTAAAAGTAGAAAGAAAAGTCAATTTTTATATTGAAAATAACACGTTTTTAACTTTTAAAAAGTAGATACACAATTTTCAATAAAATATTTTCTTTTATAATTCCTTAAAAAAATAAACTCATAGTAAAAAATATAAACTCGTAGAATAATTACCTAAATCATTACCTAAAATTAACATTTCCCATAAAAAAATAGAAAAAAATACTAAATCATTACCTAAAATTAAATTAATGAATCACAAAATCAGTTGTACCTAAAAGATATAAACTCGTAGAATAATTATATTTTTTTTTTTAACAAAATGATCCAAAAAAACTAAAACAAACTCCCGCAGAGTCTCCCCAAAAGAGGGACAACCAGAAAATTAAGAACAACATAAAAAAACTTATAAATGACTATCTAATATATTAATCATTAAGACCGTATATACTTAAATAAAACATATGTGATTTAGTTAGATGTTTCAAAACCACATTATTTACAAGGTAACATTCATGTTGAGAAATGCATTAGTAATTGTTACCTTAGACAGAGAAGTCATCCCAGATTAAACCTGAAGGAGTCTTGGAGGTTAAGGGGGCAATTAATAGTTGGATTTTAGATTGCTAATGATTTAAAAAAAAAATGTTGCATCCAATTGAAGTAGATAAAATAGTCACAAGGAAGGGGGGGTTTGAATTGTGACCCTTTAAAAATTATCCTGAAACTTAAAAACAATTCTCAAGTAGTTTACTTGGAAGTGT
>Ga0228710_1008234_pt1 | contig 15040 bp, 16 predicted proteins | sample MedpolnodulmetaG_FD_177995 | JGI IMG/M metagenome (GOLD analysis project Ga0228710, IMG submission 177995) | Root nodule microbial communities from Medicago polymorpha collected in Santa Monica, California, United States - pink nodules | ecosystem: Host-associated > Plants > Roots > Nodule...
TTTCAATGTAAGGGAGGAACATTATTTATACTTGAATGGTGAAACTTCAACCCCTTGAACAAGCTAAGGTGAGCAAACTATTATCTAAATATGTCTCTTTCCTTTTTTAATTGATTGGTTTTTGTTTTGTGTCTATTAACCATGTATTATTTATGCTAATTTTTTTCTAACCATTTTTTTCTTTGTTATTTATGCTAATTTTCGACAACCAAACTTCTTTAAGGTAGCTCAGCATTTATTATTTAGGGTAGTTAAATATAAATAGATACCAACCAATACAGGAGTAATTTTTTTTTGGGGTAGCAAAGGCTGCCTCATCCTCATGAGAGGAACCGCCCCTGAATGGCAATCATTTTTCATCTCTCTTGGATAACAAATTACTATACTTATCTTCAACTTAGACAATCACACATTTCATTTCATTTTTTTTGATAAAATTAATATAACCTACTTTACTACCTCTTGATAAATATAACTATGTGAACTAAATCCTAAAATTACATAAAATGTTAATAGTATTTAAGTTGTTAACAATTTTAAACAGCAGTTGCATACCCCAATTTTTGACCTAAGATCCTACTTTCACATGTTCTTTTGATCCGGAATATTCCTTGTTTTTTCAAGAATTTTTTTAGGCAGAGAGCTATTTTAAAATAACTCGTTTTGGTTGGTTCGTTTTAAACCTACTTTTTATTTTATTTTATTTTATTTTTCTTTTTTATTTTTCTTTTTTCTTTTTTATTTTATTATTAGGTCTGTTCTTTTTTATTTTATTATCTTATTTTTATTTTTATTTTATTTTTCTTCTTTTTTTATTTTATTTTGATTAGTCTTTAAAAAAAAATACTAAAAAAAAGGTCCAGGGTCCGATTTTTTTTTTCAACCGCAGTGCCACCATTTCTGGCCAAATTTCAATGTCAAACCTTCAACTTTCAAAATTCATCATCAAAGCCAATTAACACCAATTCAATTCCATTAAACTGGTTTTCCTTTTAAAAAAAATCATTGGCCTTAAAAAGAAAATGAAAGTAATCAGTGAGGACATCAAGAAAAATCCAGAGAAAAGGTGTTAAAATACATTGAATTGGTGTTGATGCGTGTTTTGGACTTTGGCAGGGGATTAACCTAGTCTAAAAGGTATAAAAGAAATTGGTAGGGTATTAACCTGGTCCAAAAGGTATAAAAGGTATTGGCAGGGTATTAACCTGGTCCAAAAGGTATTAAAAAAAAATTGGCAGGGTATTAACCTGGTCCAAAAGGTTACAAAAGACATTGGCAGGGTATTAACCTGATCCAAAAGGTATAAAAGGTATTTCGCCAGCTATTCGCTTGACACCAAGGTAACAAAAATGTTTGCGAGCTATGCGCTTGACACCAAGGATGAGTGAGGACCGAACAGAAAGGATACGACCAAAAAGGACTCTGGGTGACTAATGCAATCATGTAGGAATGATGCTGTATATATGATGTATATGCATGAATGTATGAATGCACGACTCTTTGTAACAAGTGAAACTGACAAAACTGGACGAGTAAGATGGGAAGTGGACCGACATCGCAGTACAAACACTCGGTAATCTTTATTGGGGGATAATAACATTGGAGCTGAATCAAATTACTGTCGGGTTAAAGCCCGATATCAAACCATTGATGGGGTAGAAACTTATTAATCAAACCACTAAAAAGGTAAAGCCCAACAATTAAACCACTGGTGGAGGAAATCCCATTAATCAAACCACTGAAGAGGTTAAAGTCCATAAACAAACCACTGGCAGAAGTCGCCATTTCTTGGGAGTAAAGCCCATCAATCAATCATATATGGCAGACGTTTCCATTTAATCAAACCACTAGCAGAAGTCTTCATCACACAAACCATAGGCAGAAGTCGCCATCAAAAAAACCACAGGTAGAAGTCACCATCAATCAAACCACTGGCAGGAGACGTCATTAATCAAACCACTGGCAGAAGTCGCCATCAAACAAATCATAGGTAGAAGTCACTAATCAAACCACTGGCAGAAGTCGTCATTTCTCGGGATAAAACCCATCAATCAATCAATCTGACAGAAGTCGCCATTTGTAAAGCAGCACAAAGTGCATTCTTCCATTTGACCCACTTGAACTGTGATGCCTCTGTTATTTGTTTTTTCGTTTTTTTTCATCATCATTTTTTGTATTATTTTTTCCTGAAGATCCCTAACTTTTGTCTGGATCGCCCTTTCGGGTTTTCAATCCACTGGGAATATATTTTTTGTATGCCCCTAATTTTTGCCTGGACTGCCCTTTCGGGTTTTCGATCCACCAGGACGCTCATTTTTGGCTTAAGCCGCCCTTTCGGGTTTTCGACTTAGCGAGCTTTTTTCTTTCTTTTTTTCTTCTCTTTTTGTTTTGACAGAGGACTTCTCACAACCTTTGGTCATACTTATCTTGCAGAGTTTAACTGCCCTTGGAACGGATGTTGATGTATGTTTCTTCTACTCGTAAGTTCAAAGAAGATGTACCTGTTGTTTATGCATTTCAAAAGACATGAAAAAGTTTTAAAATAAATTTTTTTTTTGAAAATTTTTGCTTTAAGTATTAACATCAAAAATAGAAGAAATTTTGTAAATAGAATAAATGAGAATTTCAAATAAATAGGCACAAGCTCAAATTAATGTAAAAGAGTGGTGGCCCGCCAAGGGCGTGACTCCACGGATCTTAAAAAGTTTGGAAAATGGTAATTATATGGGAAGGTACATTGAACACAATAACAACTGTTCTCTCTAACAACTTTGAATTCCATTGTTCCAAGTCTTCGAATTGCAGATGTCTCAGATCGGAGACCCTTTAACAGCTAAGATGCCCCCAGATAAATCATACCTAATTTGATGCAGTTACCTTGCCATAAAGTCGGCGGTCTTTTGACGGTTGAAATGCCCCAAGTGAGTCATGTCCTACCAGATGCAGTTACTTTGTCATAATCCTTAACTTTTGCATAGGTCGCTTTTGTGGGTTTCAACCTATCAGGATAATCATTTTTCATTTCTTTTTTTTCTTTTTTTTTTTATTTGTCTCTAACTTTTGCATGGACCGCCCTTTCGGGTTTTCAGTCCATCGAGACGCTCTTTTTTGCCTAAGCCGCCTTTTCAGGTTTGCAACTTATCGAGCTTTTCATTTTAATAAAGTATTTCTTGACTGCATCGGTATTCACTAGACGTACAAGTTTGGCACCATCCTTTGTAATTAGGCATTCCTTACCCCTGAAATATGTTAAATCAGAGAATATAACTTTGAGCACAAGACCACTTTCTTGAAATTCATGGGGACGAGCCTTTTTAGTCGAAACTTGCTTCAACTTTTTGATATAACTGTCCACGACATACGGCAGTAACACTTTTACATTCAATCAAGCTTAGCTTTCATTGGAACTTCTATTGACGAAACTCTGACCTTCCATGTGAGGCATTGCCTATGTTGTATACTGAGGGATGGTGGGGGGGTACTGAAATACAATTCAATGCAAGGCCAATGGTAGCAACTCCAGCCTTTGTAATTGAATGTCATCTTCTGGGCAAACTTTTTGATATTCTACGTGCAACTTCGATGACTAAGATGCCCCAGTAGACGAGAGATCTCATTAAGAATTTCATCATCCTCCTCTTCTTCAGTCTCGGGCACAGGGAACTCAAAGTCGAGAGAGAGTACAGGGTTAAAGTGTTCAACGGGTTTATTAATGCATGATTTGATTATTGATATAAACATTATGATTATGCAGATATGTGGAAATGATTAAAGAAAAAAAGAATTTTTTTGGTTTTTTGTATTACCATTTTTTCCAAAAAAAGAACAAAATAAAACAAGGTCGGGATCGAGACAACCTTTCATTAATGATGAAAAGACATAAAGCAAAAAGCCTTAAACAAGTTCACTTCCGTCTCGGGTGGGACGAAAGGATTTTTTTTTATTTTTATTTTTTTGAAAAACATAAAGCAGCAAACAAACATATTAATTGAACAGATGAGTAGTAGAAAGAAACATCAACAATGACCCAATTGAAGCTAAACATTCCATGTATCAACATTAGGTTCCAAGATCTGATAACGGATTAACTTGCATATTCAAATTCAAATTCTTCGAAAGGTATGAGGTTTTTTCGGATCAACTTCTGAACTATTTTCTGCAGAGCAAAACATTGTTCAATATCGTGACCTGGTGCCCCTTGATGGAAAGCACAAGAGAGATTAGCTCTATACCCTGCTGGCAATATTGCCGGAACTGAAAGAGGTGTCTTGGTGTGGATCAAGTTCCTTTCAAGCAGCCTTGGAAACAAATCTGCATACTTCATAGGAATAGGATCAATCTGAGTTCTTGGAGCCTATTGTTGAGGTTGTTGTTTATATTGCTGAAACTAGGGTTGATAACCCGAACTTTGAACAACATTTATGATAGGCATGACAGCGGCAACTGGGTGATAAGCTTGATACTGTTGTTGAGGCTGACTTTCCACCACACTCATTTCTTGGTCTTCGTCCTCTAAATCATAACTGGGAACACTTTCTTTCACCAAACATCCTTTTCAGACCCATTCTTCAATACGCATGCCCACAATCATCATCTCCGCGAAGTTGCCGGATGCACTTGCAAGCATATGCTCATAATAGAACTGATCTAGTGTCTCCAGGAAAATCTCGGCCAACTTTTTCTCTTCCAGAGGTGGACGAACTTGTGCGGCGACATCTCTCAACCGATGGGCATAAGCTTTGAAGGATTCATTGTCATTCTAGGTCATGGCCTGCAGTTCTTTTCTGCCTGGGGCCAAGTGCAAGTTGTAGTTATATCGCTCGACGAAAGCCTCGCTCAAGTCCTTAAAAGTTTTGATATCAGCCTTGTTCAAACCCATGTACCATATCAGTGCGGCACCAGTCAAACTTTCTTGGAAAAAGTGGATGAGGAGCTCATCATTACCGATATATGCAGACATCTTCCTCACGTACATCACCAAATGAATCTCAGGGCAAGTGTTCCCTTTGTACTTCTCAAATTTAGGGACCTTGAATTTGGGCGGTATCACGACATTAGGAACCAAGCAAAGATCATAAGCATTTTTCCCGTACAATTCTTTCCCACGGAGAGCCTTCAATTCCAACTGTATTCTATCAAACTTTTCTTTCAGCTTATCTATCCGGTCGTATGTAACCACACTTTCTAAGTGATGGATGGGTCCATGGCCCTGCTGAGTAGTATGAATCAAAGGTGATGAGTAAGTTATAGCAGCTTGAGGGAACAAATGGCCTGATTGAGGGATATGCATTGTCTATTGCACAAAAGGAGCTCGAACCTTAGAGACACTAGGACATAATACTTCACCAGCACTTAAAGGTTTACTCCAGAGATATCCCTTCAGCATGGTATGTTGCGGGGTACTAGCAAACACTGTTGAGATCGGGGTAGTGGAAGCGACCGTCTGAGCTTGAGTACTGACAACAGGAAGAGATAATGGTTGTCTCTGTACAACCGTCATCAAAGATACTAAGTTCCTCAAAATCTCATTCTCGGCCCGGAGGGTTGTCACCTCTTCACGAAGCTTGTGGTTATCTTGTTCAAGATGATCCATTCTGATTTGCCCAAGTGTTGTAGATGTGAGTAGACTGATGTATTGACCTTTTGTTGCGAAGAAATAGTGTGAGACAAGGACTAGAAACTATGAATACAAGATGATGCATGATATGTTTATGCAAAAATGGATTATAATAATTTTTTGAAGGACTTTATCAAAGTTAATTATAAACATTGTAGAGTAACATGGTTTTGAAAATTGTAAAGATATCACAAGAGATTTTCTTTTCATAAGGTAAGAGTGAAGCCAAGGAAGAAGTTCTTAACAAAAGCAAAAGCTTATTCAAGATTTTTGAAGTTGGATTTCTTGGTATTCTTTCTTACAAGGTCCATGTCTATGATGTTTACAAAAACACTTGTCTAAGTCCTTCGATATTGGATGAAAAAAATATTTATGAATGAATGCATGTATGCATGATTATGCTAAAGAACAAAGAATACATGGTGAGATTAAGTCCACAATGTTGGAGTCAAGGGTAACAACGCCATTTGGTAAGGACTATGGTTTCATTTGTACCTATATCACGGGTTCTACCAAGTTCCCAAATTCCAACTACCCTTGTGAATATACCAGTGAATAGGAATGCTCCTAGTCCAATAACATCCGCAAGGAAGTCTAGTTTGAGTGTAGTATCGCATGTCGACCAAAGTCAAGAATGCTCTTGGTTCAGCCACCGCACTACGTCCTAGAAAGGCCAAGATGGGTTAAGGGTTACTAAAGTCCACGGCTTCAAAGGACACTCACATTGAAAGTAATAACGTCAACACGAATGCTCATGTTAACAAGACTACCACCTTCCGTGAGGCCTTTGCTAAGTAGGGTTATATCACATGTAAACAACGCCCAAGAATGCTCTTGGTGTGTCACTATGATTTTACCCCATCCTATCTTATATTTCACTCAAGCCCGGTTGTAGAGCTTATCTCACCAGTCACGTTGAAAGAATAAACACTTAGGCACGTATTTGCAAGGTAGTAAAAAGCACAAATATAAATAAAGACAAGTTAGGTGTAACCCACTTAGGAAAAATAATCCCCAGTGAAGTCGCCATTTCTGTGCTCCTAATTTTCGGATATCAAACCATTAATTGATTTGAATCGTGAATCTTTGAACTCTTAAACTTTTATTCGTGGGAAGGGAAAAAGTAAGGAAAAACCCTTCTGAGATTATGGATCCGGGGGTTGATTTCGTGGAGGGAAGGTGTTAAGTACCCTACACGACTACGATACTCCGTAGGAACCTTTTGCCTAATTTATCTTGTGCTAATTCATTTTAATTATCTTGAAAATACTTGCCTAAATGTCTAAGTGAAAGAATGGGGGGGAGAAGAAGTATGTTTTTGGTTATTTTTATTTGATTTGGAAGGATTAACTCCTTTGCCTACATATCCTTAAAGAAAAGGGATCAAAACCAATGTAGTTCACTCTTGAAAATTATTTTGGTGGGTTAGGTTACTTTTAAAGTTTTTAGAAAAAAAAAAGGTTTTTAGAAGGGATGAGAGATCTCAAAGGTATAGAAGAATAAAAAGAAGTGAGGTTGTTTAATTTTAATTAAAAGAAATCCAAGTCTAATATGGATAGTAAAATTGATTAAAAGTTTAATTAAGAAAATAAAAGGAAAATAAACTCTTGGGTTAAAATCCAAGGTTTCTTAAGAAAATGTTTTTTTAAGTTTGGCATATTTGATTTTTTTTGGGAAAATGATTTTTCTATGTTAAACGCAAGCTAAAAAAAACTAATTGCAACGACATAACCTAATAAAAAACGAGAAGTTTACAAAGGACATTGGATCCCAAGCAAATTCTCAAGTAAGTGAACCTAAAATTACTAATAGTTTGATTTTAAGAAAAATTTTGAAGTCCAATAATTAACCTAATTGTCACTAATTCTTTTTGGTCCTCGATCGCGATTATGACATAATGCAGAAAAAATAAATGTGAGTGGTGTCGGTGCTACTTCTCATTTATGAGTATTTACAAAGGACCTATATACATGCTAAAGTCTCAAGAGAAAATAAATGACAAGAAAAATGAAGAGCACAAATTAAATTACATCAATTCCTAAATACACACTAAATATTCCAATGGCATAACCAAATTAAAATAATAAAGCGACAAATAACAAGATGCAATTACAAATGTATAAAAGAAATAATTAAAGCATGCTAAACAAAGTAAAAACAAAATATGCATGGAACAATTTTTAAACCTAAACCAAAGAAGTAAAAAATGCATGAGATCAAAATTAAAAGTCATTAAACAAATTAAAAGATGATGTGAAAAATAGATTCGAACTAAAAGGCATATGATAAAATAATGCATGATATAGAAAGATAATTTGAACTACAATGCATGAAAAATATAATCTAGAATTAATAAGCTAAAATAAAAGACCATGAGAAAATATAAAGAAAATATGCATTGTTTATTATCATCATTTAGCATTTTAATTTTTGTCATTTATTTATCTGCAATTAGAATGTATTTTAGGGAAATTGTAAATATAAAGAAAATATGCATTGTATATATTTATTTATTTATTTATTCAATTTTCATATATTAAAATTGCAAAAACATTAGGTTTACTTTATTATCCAAGGGAAAGGGGATTCATTTTGACCTATTGTCACTACGGAATTCTCTCGCGTTTAACTCATCGTCATTTTAATTTCTAGGCTTTTTAAAAAAAAAAAAAAAAACAAAAAAAAAAATTCAAATAATCAAAAACAAGCGTAAAAAAAAAAACTTTTCCAATAAAACCTTGATACTCATCAAGTGATTTTTCATTTTATTTTCTCAAAAAAAAAAACTTAATCCATCTTAATATATTTAAACCTTTTCTTTACATTAAAAAATACTAAACAAATTTTATCTTTGTCATTTGGCTTTTCACTTTTAAAACCCTTTTCAAAAACTAATAAAAAATATCAAACAAATCACTTGGCTTTTTAACCCGAACTACGTGGTTTTGATCTCTCATGGGTACGTAGGCAAAATACCTCGTCTTTCCAAATCAAAAAAACAATAAAAAATATTTTTCTTTTTTCTTTATTACAATAATCCTTTTTAAAAGCAAATAATAAATAATTTTAGCCAAAAATAAATAAATGCAAGAGGTTCCTATAGAGTACTATAAACGTTTAGAGTGTTAATACATTCTCGTTACGTAACTAACCCCCGAACCTTAAATCTCTTATAATTGTAGGTTTTATTCGAACTTTTCCCCCTTCCTTTGGAAAAATTAAAGCTCGATGGCAAACCTAAATTTGTGAGTCAACGCTAATCAATAGCTTGATCTCCGAAAACCACCGTGACAGAAATGGCGACTTCAGTGAGAGTATAACACTAGCGTGAGTTAACTCATGTTGCTATGGCTGGTTGTTCATGCACCAAGAACACGTTTTTTGGATGGTGGTCAGTTATTCAACCTTGATTTTAAGTCATTTTTACACCTTTTTTCTACTATTTTGACTGCATTTCGTGCTTATAAAATCTATGGTACTCATTCCTCCCTATAAATACCCCTCCAAAACTCACCATTTCTTCACACCATACCTTATCTCTTCCTCCTCACTCTCTCACCTATATAGTCTTTTTTTTTATAGCTTTTTTGGGGGTAAAAGGAGGCCAATCGAGGGGTAAAAAAGGGTCAAGGGAGGGGTAAAAATATGTCTATCGACTTAGGGCACAAAGAGGGCAGCCGTTGGGGTAAAACTAAATCCGCTTCTTTTTACCCCAAAAACTTTTTACCGTGGGTAAAAAGACTCTTTCTTGGGGTATAAAAAGAACCAGGCTTAGATTTACCCCAAGGGATGATGTCTTTTTGCCCCAAGATGATCAGTCTCTTTTTACCCCAACCTTGATCCTCTATTACCCCAAGGTTGGTCCCTTTTTTACCGCAAAGAAGCAAATTTAGTAATTTCGAATAAAATGTATGAATTTATGTAAATGTATCAATTATTATTAAAATGAGGTTTTATATGTATTATTTATGTTCCTTTCTTCCTTTTTATATATTTATATTAGCATTTATTTTATGATTTTGTCATCTAAATAATATTGCGTATTATTTATGTTCCTTTCTTCATTCCTTCCTTTCTTCCTTGCGTATTATTCAATAAATTCGAGAAAAAATAGTTTCATATTACTAAATGTGAGTTAACTCACGTTGATTTTTTTAAAATTAATACTAGTGTGAGTTAACTCACGCAGAGACATTTTGGTCATTTCAGTTGGAAATGAGCAAAAAAGTGTTGCGTAAAGAGCAGAATTCTTGTAATCCTATCCATAAATTTTTGCATAAATAAAAAAAAAGTTAACAAATTAAATAGTATTACAATTTTTTGTAAGTTTTCGGATTTAGTTTGTTTTTCATAGGTGTATTTAGAGAGGTACTAAACTGATGTTATATAAATTTTATTAAAAGAAAAAGAAAATGTGTGATTGTATAAGTCGAAGAAAAATACAGTAATTTGTTATCCATGAGAGATGAAAAATGATTGTTATTAAAATATGTCAACATAAAGAGTTACTGTTCGTATTAATTATAAATTATTCGTATTACAATGTGAGCAACTAATGATTCCATTAATCATTTACAATAAATACTAATAACTACAATTAGTACTAATAACGACTAATAATTTACAATTAATATGAATAGTTAAATCTATATTGACATATTCTAATAATTGCTATTAGAATATGTTAATATAGAGAGATGAATATTTATAGAGGAAATTGCACTCACCTCCCCTAAGTTCCATTAAATTGACACTGACACCCTCTCTAATTATAAAATAAACACCAACCTCCCTTCAATTTTCATCAAATAGGCAAGCATCTCTCTTCTTGATTAACACTGTTAAATTGTCTGTTAACATGTTTTTTTTAATAAAATAATCTTGCACTTGTAATCATGTAAAAAATTCATATGCTAAGGTGCTGTCATCCTGTCGTATATCTTTTTGCCGTACAAACCAACTAGTATCCTACTCCATTTCCCCTCTTTACCATGTTGCTTATTTCATTCACAGGTTTACCTTTTCAAATTCTTTAGTGAATGTTGTTATAACACTCTTATCAAAATATTCTCCCAGCCATACTATAATTGTCCATATGATAATGTACACATGTAATTTGCCAGATGATATACTCAATTTGGCACGCAAAAGATTTCTTCAAGTTCATGTGACAATCAATGAAACTTGAGCAACTAAATTGATAGAAATGGTAAAGAGCAAGTGGACCTTGAATATGACCCCAAGCCCAAGACATGGAGGGTTTATGAAAGAAGACGTGGGAAAGGGTTTAAGAGGAGTGACGTGGATGGAATGATGCATGAGATGTATGGAAGGCACAAGACTTAGCATTATATATAGGTGGTTAGAGGAGAGAGAGGGAGCTAGCTAATCTTTCTGTTAGTTTGTGCATTCACTATACGTGAATTGTGGAAGCCTTTGTGCTTAGGGAATTGGTAGCTTGCTATCAGTTTGTTATCTCTGTTCATTTACATTTTACCATATCTCCTTGTAATTGTCTCCTGCTTTCGTTAATACAATTACACTTCCCTTTTCATATCCTTTTTTTCTGTGTCTGAATTTGAGTTCCATCAAACTTGAGCAACTAAATTCTACAAAATACTAGTATTTAAATAAACCACTACTTCCAAAATTATTTTAGTCTCTGAAATTATATAAACCATTAAATTCTACAAAATACCAGTAGTACTATACCAAAATACTAGTGTCAAAACAAAACAAAAACCAGCGGCTGTATATTAATGACTTAAATATTTCTAAAACCCTCCTAAATAAACCACTACACATCATTTCCATCAGAGCAATAGCTATCTGTTACGAGGGACTTGACTAGAACAAGTTGCGGTTCCACCATTTTCATCAGAGCTTTGTTCTTTGCGTCGAACCCCTGGCTTTTCTGCAAATATATATAAATGCATTTGAGTATGAGAACTATGGCACGTGACAACAAAACGGTGATAACGACGACTATCGGCAACGTGAAGAATAAGAACGATGCTGCAATAACCGTTGAAAGCGACAAAGATAGCGATAGAGAGAACGCACGTCGTCGACAAGAACAATGGTCACTTGCGATTAAGTAGATGATCATAGATGGCAAAGACAAGTGAGGTTGAAGATGAGTGACTACGGAGAGAACACAAAAGGTTTCTAATAGAATAGCATGACTTTTGGCTGTGTTTTGAGAGAGGACACACATATTTTTGTATCCTAACGGAGAAATAACATAATGTAACAGAGGGGAGGTATGCGACGATTTAGAAAAGAGAGGGGAGGTTTGTTGTATTTAGCTAAAACTTAAGGGAGGTTATTATAATTATCCCATATTTATATTAAGCGAAATACTAACCGGTGTCCCCGGGCATTGGTTAAGCATACCAAAAAGGAAATTATATAGTAGTTAATGCATTGAAATTGTATAATTAATTTATAAAAAGTCAAAAACAGTTCCTTTTATTGTAATAATTTCCTTTTTTGATATGCTTAATTAGTGCCCCGGGACACCCGTCAGTATGACCCTTATATTAATGGTAAATTATTTGTATTACAAATGTGAGTAATTCTATTAATCATTTACAATCAATACAAATAACTGCTATTAATTTATGATTAATACAAATAGTTTTTTTTTAGCGAGATTAATACAAATGGTTAACTAGTTAACTCTCTATATCACATATTATAAAAATTACTATTAATAGACCCACGAAACACAACCAAACATTTAAAAAAAGAAAGAGACATATTTAGATAATAGTTTGCTCACCTTAGCTTGTTCAAGGGGTTGAAGTTTCACCATTCAAGTATAAATAATGTTCCTCCCTTACATTGAAACCACATTCATTCAGGAGAAGTGCAAAAACATTATAACAAAAGAGTAACGATAATCAAAGTAGATATGAAGTTCAACACTGCCATTATTATTTCATTCCTATTCCTTGCAGACTTTTGTGCAGCTCAACCTGGGGTCCTTGACATCTCAAAATTTGGAGGAAAACCAAATTCTGATATCACACAGGTATACATTATTCTTAATCATAGTGAATTGGCATTTGAGAAAACAATAATTTTACCTTTTAGGCAAAATACAGATGGAAACACATCTGAATGGTGTATATATATATATATATACACACAAAGGATTTGGATTCCATGCAGTGTGACATATTTAATGATCTTAGTTTTTTCATCTCAAATTAATTGGGAAAATTATTAAGATGAATTAGTGAAGGAGTAATGTAACTCCATCGATCTTGAATCGATAGTTGAGATCAATTATTAATTTATTATTTATTTTCTAATTGATTGTGGTTTTTCATTTCATAAGGCTTTGACAAGTGCTTGGAATGAAGCATGTGCATCAACAACTGCAGCAAAAATTGTGATTCCAGCCGGTACATACCAGTTGAATGGAATAGAAGTTAAAGGTCCTTGTAAGGCCCCTATTGAAGTTCAAGTTGATGGAACAATTCAAGCACCTGCAGACCCTGGTGTAATAAAAGGGACTGAACAATGGGTCAAGTTTCTATACATGGACCATCTTACCTTATCAGGCAAAGGAGTTTTTGATGGTCAAGGTGCAAATGTTTATAAACAAGCTGCACCTGCAGCTGCTTGGAGTGGTAAAAAGAGTAACTCGAAAGTTTTCATGGTAAATATCAATCTAAATTTTAATCTACTTGATCATCATTTTGATTACATGGACAAATAATTGTAGCTATTTTTAAATGAGTTTTTCTGGTTCAATTTCAACAGAATTTAGGTTTTAATTTCGTCAACAATTCCATTGTCCGCGACATTACTTCTAAGGACAGCAAAAATTTCCATGTTATGGTTTTCGGATGCAACAATATTACATTTGATGGCTTCACAATTACTGCCCCTGGAGACAGTCCCAACACCGATGGAATCCACATGGGAAAATCAACTGATGTTAAAATTCTTAACACCAACATCGGTACCGGAGATGACTGTGTCTCAATAGGTGATGGTAGTAAACAAATCACTGTCCAAGGTGTGAATTGTGGACCTGGTCATGGTCTTAGTGTTGGAAGCCTTGGAAAGTTTACGACTGAAGAAAATGTAGAGGGGATTACAGTTAAGAACTGTACTCTGACAGCAACCGACAATGGTGTGAGGATCAAGACTTGGCCTGATGCACCGGGAACAATTACCGTTTCTGATATACATTTTGAAGATATTACCATGACGAATGTCAAGAACCCTGTCATCATAGACCAAGAGTATTGTCCATGGAACCAGTGCTCCAAAAAGGTAATCACTCCAAAATTTGTCATTATTTCACAATGCATGAGCTTATTTTACAATTTTAAATCTATAATCTTCCTACTTATCTACATTTCAATTAAATGATTACAAAATCTATTCTCTAAGATGAAAAGGTTTAATAACTATCTTCAAAAACTATAATTCAAATGACTAACTTTTGTTCATTTCTTGCATGGTTTTCAATGGTTTAGAATCCATCAAAAATAAAGTTAAGCAAGATTTCATTCAAGAATGTTAAGGGAACCTCAGGAACTGCAGAAGGAGTTGTTCTTATTTGCAGCAGTGCCGTACCATGTGATGGTGTCGAGCTAAATAATGTTGATCTCAAATTCAATGGAGCACCAACCACAGCTAAGTGTTCCAATGTCAAACCTTTAGTTACAGGAACAGCTCCTGTATGTCAAGCTCCAGGTGCAGCTCCAGCTGCATCCACAACTGCAACTCCAGCTGCTGGAAAAGCTCCTGCTAAATAATTTTGATTTTTCTTTCTCATTATTTTTGAAGATATAGTAGACAGATCATCCCCATAAGGCGAGGATGTTGACAGATAATAGTATAGTCTCATGGGAATAAACAACTCGACATGTGTATTAGAACCACTGTCAAGTATTTGTAACCCTTCTCATATAACAAATAAATTTCTATTAGTTTGCCTAATCAACAAGTTTTCTTTTTCGTTTTCTTTGTCAAATTGCACAATAAACAAGTTAATTGTACAATGTTTCCAATAAACACCGTACTTAGAGTTAGGACTCCTCCTGCACGAACACCAGAACCGAGGGAAGATGGACGTTGATGAAAGCCATCGGGAGGAGAAGCCAAAATAATGTTACCAATTACCAATATTTGTTTTCTTTTCATAACAATTCATTGAGAGAGAGAGGATTGCTGAAACCCATAGATTTGTTTATCCTTTATTGTAAATAAAAAGATGCAAGACGCTAAAATACACCTTGAAGCATTGCTATAACATCATAATTTCATTTTTGAATATGGTATTAGTAGTATTTTCATCTTCCCCTAAAAAACCTAAACTCATCACTATTCAGTCATTTCATCATTGTTCAAGCCTTGTTTCAATCAAATTTCCATCTCTTTGAAATCTCAAATATTACC
>Ga0228710_1008237_pt1 | contig 15035 bp, 12 predicted proteins | sample MedpolnodulmetaG_FD_177995 | JGI IMG/M metagenome (GOLD analysis project Ga0228710, IMG submission 177995) | Root nodule microbial communities from Medicago polymorpha collected in Santa Monica, California, United States - pink nodules | ecosystem: Host-associated > Plants > Roots > Nodule...
AGAAACTAATCGAAATATATTAAAGAAAAACAATCAGTCCCTCAAGCACAAGACGTGCCGGAGGGAGCTGAAAAAAGTTAATTACAATACACTAAGGCTAGAAACAGCCAATGAAGCAAAACAAACATTACACAGCCTGTAAACAAACTAAGGGGTTTTGCCTCCAAAAGGGTAGTCAAAATCGAATGTGATGAAGTTCGTTTTCAACCACCAATACGTTTGAAGTTTAACCCTTTCAATAAGAGCTTCAAGATGATCAATGTGGTTTTGAAAAATTCTTCTGTTGCAATCTTTCCGGATAACAAATAAGACCGAAATCCATATAATAATAAAAGTTGTCCTAGAGTTTTTTGAGAAACCTCCAAGAGCACAAAATTGATTAGCATGTATATGTAAATCGCCATGTAAAACCGCAACAATACCAAGCCAATGCGAGATCAAGAGTCATAACCGACCGTAGTGGTTGCATTTAAAAAATAAATGGTCCCTTTCCTCCTCCTTACCACACAAGGCCGCACAAGACACAAGGGTAGCATCAAGGACATTCCTTTTGTGCAAGTTGTCCTTTGTAGCAAGTCTATTCAGAAAGAGACGCCAGCCAAATATATTAACCTTTAATGGAACCGCTTTAAGCCATAAAAATTGATTTAACTCTTCATTAATGTCCACTGCTGTTAAATAAGAATAAGCCGATTGCACCGTATAGTATGGGACGAATGTAGTCTCCACACCCACCTATCAGACATATCTACCTGCAAAACAAAATTAGACAGCCGCTCCACACACTCCCCCACCAAACCTTCCTCCCACGCAAATAACCTTTGCCTCCACGTCCACGCGTCCCCATCAGCCCCCAACCTAATACAAACATCTCCATCACCGTGGTCAGTTTATTTTCCGATAACTCAAATAGCCTAGAATAAGACACTGCTAACGAAACATCATCAAGCCACGGATCCTCCCAAAACATCGTGGTACGACCATCCCCCACCTTCCCAACAATATTATCAACCAACCACCTAGCATCCGCCAAACCCACACCAGATCGAATTTGGTTTATGTGACGCCACCAAATCGATCCGACCCCCTCACAAAACCGCACCCTCCCTCCTACTTCACCATACTTCGCACGAAGCACTCGATTCCACATACTCTCCCTCTCCTCCAACACCCTCCACACTCATTTCCCCAATAAAGAAAAATTAAACTCCCGCAACCTTTTCAACCCCAAACCTCCATTATCCCTTTTCAAACAAATAATATCCCATTTGGTCCAAGAAAGTTTCCTAAAGTCCTCACCACCCCAAAAAAAAATAATGAATAAAGAATCAAGGGTAGAAATAATACATGAGGGAGCTTTGAAGAAAGAAAGGAAATAAACCGGAATGGACGACGGAACGGACTTTAGCAAAACAAACCGACCACCCAAAGATAAATTTTTACACTTCCACCCAGATAAACGCCGACGTATCCTCTCAACTAGCGGATACCAAAACTGTAACTTCCGAGGATCCCCACCAATGGGCAACCCTAAATAGAGGAATGGGATCCAACCATGTTTAAAATGCATTACTATGACCGCCTCATGAAGCCAAGATTCATTAACATTCACGCCAAATAACATGCTTTTGTGGAAATTAACTTTCAACCCTGAAATAGCTTCAAATAACAACAGAACTGCCTTCATGGCCCTAACATTAGCCCATGACTTAACTGTCACGAATATCGAGGCCTAACTCATCCCTACAAAACCGGCTTGTATAGTGAGGAGTGCCTCCTCTCTATAAACTCTTCTCAAGAATCCTATCTATCCAATGTGGGACTAAATCCCACCCGAGTGTTGGCCGCTAACACACCCCCTCACGCTTCAGCCCGGCCCAATGGGCCTGAAGCGTGGACGATGCAAGCCCAACAATGGACCCGATAGGCTCTGATACCATGTCACGAATATCGAGGCCTAACTCATCCCTACAAAACCGGCTTGTACAGTGAGGAGTTCCTCCTCTTTATAAACTCTTCTCAAGAATCCTATCTATCCGATGTGAGACTAAATCCCACCCGAGTGGTGGCCTCTAACATTAACACCAATCGATAAGGTGTCGTCTGCAAACTGAAGATGAGACACCAACATTGGCTCCTGCGCCCCAACACTATATGGCGTAAACAAACCATTCGACACCATCGTTGACATTATGACATGAAGACCTTCCGCGGCTAACAGAAACAAAAAAGGGGAGAGAGGATCCCCTTGACGAAGACCTCTCTCAAAGCTAAACTCATCGACATCCATAAACTCATATTTTTGGCTCCTGCGCCCCAACACCATATGGCGTAAACAAACCATTTGACACCATCGCTGATATCATCACATTAAGGCCTTCCGCGGCTAACAAAAACAAAAAAGGGGAGAGGATCCCCTGACGAAGACCTCTCTCAAAGCTAAACTCATCGACATCCATAAACTCATATTTTGTTTGTTTTAATCTTTGTAAAGATACTTTTTTATTTTTAGTGCTTACAAATACATCTCTTTTTGTTTTTAGTCCTTCGCAATGGCAAAGCTAACAAAATTTTTATAAGGGGGCCAAATATAAAGAATAAATAAAATATATTTTAAAACAATTATTTTTACTTATATTTAATGAAACGGCGACGAAAAAAATAAAATAAGCAATAGTTATTTATAAAAGCTGGGCTCTATAGAATTTTAAGAAGAAAAATTTATCAATAATTGACACTAAACTGAATATATTGTCAATATTTGTGTAATATCATGTCCCTTTGAACCAACAAAATTGTTTGGAGTAGCCAACTAACATATTAATGAGGTAACGGCATATCAAACTATACCGTTTATTCAAGTTTTTTTCCTTCTTTTGGGGTAGCCAATGCTACCCCATTGCAATGAAGCCATACGCCTGTGGTCCTTCGAATTTTTTTCTTTGACGAACTTCGAATTTTCTTTTGATCCTTGCGAAATATGATCATTTGGAAATCACTCTTTTATTATTCGTTTTAGTCATTATTCTGAGGGTTAAAATCAAATATTTGACATATTATATGGACTAATTTTAATATAAATAAATTATGCAACGAGTAAAATAAAACACCAAGAATCAAAAGAAAATAGAGGGATATTTGTAAGGACTAACATTTTTTTAAAAATGGAAAATTTTGGGGACTAATACCAAAACTCTGGATATTTCCAAGGACCGTTCTCATTTTTAAAACCTGTTATTAATAAAATTAAATATAAGTTTTTTTTGACGAAAAAATTAAAAACATGTTAATGCTTTAGAACTTGTTGCTTTAGATAAGTTAGTTTTGTTTTCATGTAAAGAAGAAGTTATCAGTTTTTTTAAAAGGGAAAACTAATATTAATAAGCATAACTCAACATAAGATATGCTAAGATATACCCTTCATATTGGGATGGAAAAGAAGTTCGTATTTGTGGATATATGCGATAAAATCTACGATGAACACGAGACAGATAGTTTATTTAACAAGTAAAATAAAAAGATATTTTAATTATTTAGAATGCTAGCAACACTCACTTTTTAACACTCTCTCTAGCACTCACTCATTTATTGAATAAAATCAATGTATGTCTTACCATTTTGTGGGAGTTCAATTTTCAAAGTGTAGGCACATGATGATTTAAACCAATAAGAAAGTGAGTATTAGAGAGAGTATTCAAAAGAGAGTGTTGCTAACATTATCTTTTAATTACCTATCAGTTAGTTGATATAAATGCAAATATAACGCTTTTCAAACTTTAAGGCCGAGTTCAACAAACAACAAGCAAATGAAGTAGCAAACTTCATAGAATTTTTGAGGCGGCTGGTCCCGGAAGAATGTTCATAGATCGGTACGGATGAAGTGCTAACGGTTTGGAAGTGACACGGTTTCCGGCCCAGGTAAAACTTTCTTTTTCTTGCTTAGTATAATTGATATATTGTTATTCAAGACAACTATGTTTATATGTTTCTGTTTTTAATGTTGAAGGTGCAAATCCGAGTTCAATCACATTACCAGCCAGTGTCCGAAGATAAATTTAAACATATAATTGATGATAACTACTACCATCTTAACCATTTCTAGTTTGAACTTGACCATGGACAAACAAGCCAATTGATTGCTTTGCTAAAACCCTTGGAAATTACCCCTGCTAATTCTGTCCCTCAGAATAATAATCGGGTTACTGCATCCCGACCTCTTCCACAACATTGTCCAACTAGGAAAGTGAAAACATTCCAAATGCCTGAATCAGAGTTAGAGGAGTATCATTCTACTCGATCAAGTATGAAATCAGGTTCCGAAGAGGAGTATCATTCTACCCGGTCAAGTATGAAATCAGGTTCTAACAATAGTGATTTGTTAGGTGAGTGCTTTCAGCCATTGGATCCGTATGGGGAAAACAATGTTTGCGGTACTTCTTTTGCAAATGAGAATTGGTCCGAATGAATGCATTCAGAGAAAGAGGAGAATCCGAGTTCTCCATTCGAGGAGAGGAGAATACCAGTTCTTCATTTGAAAGAGACGAGAATACCAGTTCGCCATTAGAACATCAATACAACATAGCTCAGGTGGTTGAGAATGTTAGATAACTGAAAGGAATAACTACCTGGAGCAGAAGCTAGTAACATCTAGAATTTATCATATTTGTCAAACATATTTTGTATGTTAATGGCGTGCGTGCATTACAATGTATAATTTCATCCCAGAAATTATCAAAGGATATGAAACTTCTTTATGTAACCATATTTTTAGATTCTTCTCAAGTAATTATTCCTTTACTAGTTTCGACGTATGCTTATATGTTAGAAGTTTGCGAAGATGTCACTTGCAAGTATGCTTGTTCCTCATTTCACTCTTTTCCTGATTCACAAGGTTTTGGTTCCGAGAGTTCTTTGCTCTTAATTTTGATGATGCATAATTCAAAGTAACAAAAGGTCTATACGAAGTACACTGAGGGAAACATTAGTTAAAATATGGCTTCTTGAGTTATAAGTTAATAAAAACTAAGAATTGAAGTACATTGAATAATGAATAAGAAGTTTGTGTTGGTTATTTGATGATTTCAATTAGTAGGCCTAAAAAGTGTAAATGACTTTGATCAATTGCAGGATGGAGATTATTTAAAAAGATAATTATTTTAGTGAAAGTGAAGTCAGAGTCATCTTTTGAAGTGCATTTTGTGTCTTTAACTGCACTTATTTTGTATTTTTTTTCATATTATATGTGATAACACCATTTCCGATATCATTAATGGCTTATTTCTTTTCCGTTCAGATAACGGCAGAATTGGAAATTCAACTTCTAAAAGATCGTTGTACCTTGTTGGAATCTACAAGAAGGCCATGAGGATAGCTGTTAAAGGACAAATAGATTAAGATGTATCTGTTACTTGTATAGCAAGTAACTATGTGTAATTGATCTAGCTTAACAATTATAGTTGAGTTAGAGTTGTTATTCTACACTCTATATATAGCTATAGTAATCCATTGTATCAGTTACACTTTCCAATAATAAATTTTCCTTTTCTCATTTTCTTTTCTTCTTCATAGCTTTGCACATTGCAACCTTATTTTCTTGCTTTCATGGAGATTGAGATTACCTCTTAACAATACCTGAGGAGGAGAGACTGAGGAAGGTGAAGCAGCTGACGAAGAGCTGAAAAAATTGAAGGAACTAAGGAAAGCACCACAAAATCAAGCTCTTCAAGGAAAAATGGAAATGATTCTGATAAAAATCATACATCTACTTGAAGTCCAGTTGATGAGGTTATGGTGAATGCTTGTGGAACTACCTAAAACTCCTAGTGTTGTTGGACTGCAAGGACTCTTCGAGAAGACGGAAGACGTTCTGATGGCTGAAGAGGTTAAGGTGAATGCTTGTGGAACTACCTAAAATTCTTAGTGTAGTTGGACTGCAAGGACCTTCGAGAAGGCGGGAGACATTCCGATGGCTGAAGGGGTTAAGGTGTGTACTTGTGGAACTACCTAAAATTCCTTGAGTAGTTTGGACACAAGGATCTTCAAAAGGGCGGAAGGCATTCCGATGGTTGAAGAGGTTAGGGTGTAAACTTGTGGAGCTACTTGGTGTAATGGGAAGCAAGGGAAAGAGCAACAAGGTGGTTGATGATTTGGCATCATCACTAATTTAGAATCAAGGTGGAGATTGTTGTGAAAGTGACTCAAAATTGGAGAAATTGAAGTTTGTTGAATCTGTCAAAATCGGAGCCCGAATTTGAGTGTTGTTTTTGTTTGTTGGTTCGGCAAAAATTGGTGGCCGAATGGAGGAATTCGGGGCCCGAATTTGCTAGCAGAAAATATAACAGAAACGTATTTTTGGGCTGAGATTTTGTTCCAATTTATGAGGGATACTTTTACTATAAATATAGACTTTGTATCACAGTAAACCTTGAGATAGAGGAGGCTGAAACAAGGGTTTAGAAAGGCAACAACAAAACTAGGGTTTGTATAGAGTTTGTCTCTTTGGCAACAAACACTAGGGTTTGAGGATTGATTCGCCTTGGGAAACACTATTAGGATTGAGTCTCTTGGTTAAGGGAAGAGATTGGGACTTTGGGTAGAATTAGGCAGGAGACTTATTCTTGTAACCCATTGATATCTCTTTTGTAAAGTTACTCATCATTATAGTGAAACGAAGGGCTGCTCTCTCCCCCATACTAGGTCAATTTGAACCGAACTGGGTCAACAAATTCTCTTGTGTTCTATCTTCTTTTCTCTCTCGCTGTTTTCTACTTTTGGCTTGTGTTTATAATTGTTCCATACACTTTGTTTTTTGGTTGCTTGATTATTCCTTGCTCCACACATCAAGTTTGTTATTGGTGTGATTTTTTCATCGAATTCACAACAAGATTAATGAGGCTGAAGATGATGTACAATGGCAAACAAACACGTCACTGGAGCTGCTCGACAAAGAATTCAAGAACCGTTAAGTACTGTGACAACTGATATGGTCATGCTTTCGACAAATGAACCTAAAAAAAGTGTTGAGGACAAAATCCTTATTTGATGTTTTAAAGATTACAAACATTTAATACTTGTTTTTTAACTTGTTATCTACTAATGAATTTTGTGAGAAATGTTTCATGAGAATGTTCTTAACATAAGAAAGAAGGTTCTATGCTCACAAGACAAGTTAAAAACGTCATTGTCAAAGCAAATAAGCAAAAGGACATAATTGGACTCTTTGGAATAAATTCAAGAAGCAAAATATTATTTATGTCTCGCCAAAAGAAGATACTTTGGATATAGGACATAATTGGAAAGAATATCATATGATTACATAAAGGCATTTGCATTTAAAAAGGAATTGGAAAAGCACGTGCCTTAAAGAAAGAAGAAAAAATTGTTTTACAAAGAAAGAATGTTCTTGAGAACATTCTGGTGAAACTACAAATGGATAAGGATGATGTCATTCTATCACAACCAAGTACAACTCAAGCACAGCTGTATTACAACCTCACGTGGGCTGTCTCAAAAGGCTTGAAAAGAAGAGAATGTTCTTCAGAACATTCTTCACTTGGAATAACACATTTTTTGCAACACTTGCGCCTCAAGCAACAAAAGCAAGAGCACATGGGTTGTTTTTTTCGTACAAGCCAAACAGTTGTATGTTCATGTACATTTCAAGTGGCCTTCTCAACTTCAGCCTCTATAAATACAAGCACATAGCAAGGCAATTCTCAAGAGCTTTCAAGACACAAAAAGAATTCAATCTCTCTCCAAAGAATTCAATTCTCTCTCACGTGAATATTCAAAGAAGTATTCATAGAAGATCTTCAACAACAACAAAGCAAACTTCAAATATCTTTCATCTCTTGTATTTAAGATATCACTATAAGTTTGTATTGATAATATCTCCAAGTTGGGATATTATTTAAAATATCTCTTTGAGATATTATTTTGAAATCTCCACGTGAGATACCTTTAGAAATCTCTAAGAGATACCATTTAAAATCTCCAAGTGAGATACCATATTCAACTAACACCCACCACCATACAAAGTGTAACTAGATCTCAAGTCTATAGGGCTTAATAGTTTGAGATAGAACTTTTTTTGTGTGATCAAGAATTGTAGAAGCCTGCTGAGGTTGATAATACAGACTGTAATCGGACTGATCTGGTGTGATCAACAAATTATAGTGTTATTCAGAAGTTTCTGATAGCAGGACACTATAGTGGATAATCTCACACGTAGTGTGGGGACTGGACGTAGCCGGTTAGGCGAACCAGGATAAATCTCGTGTTCTCTCTCTTCTCTCATCTCTTAATTTCTGGCCGTCACGTTTAACCTATAACTAACTATATTAAATTTCCAGAGTGCTCTGGTCCTTAAACTAAAATTAAATTATTAACCTACTACTTAATAATTATCCAGAACCTTCTGGTCCTATTTATTAACTAACTATCTTATTCTTAATATTTCCAAAGTTCTCTAGTCCTTTATCGCTTTATTTATTTCAGTTATATATCCAGAGTTTTCTGGTCCTTTACTGCTTTATTTATTTTAGTCTTTTATTCCAGAACTTTCTGGTCCTTTTATTTATTTCATTATCCAAAGTTCTCTGGTCCTAATATTATAATATTTTATTACCACTCACACTAACCAAGAATTTTCTTGAGCATATATACTTATTTAAGTTGCAAGAATAATTATTAAAAGGGTCACAATTCAAACCCCCCTTTCTTGTGACGTTTATTACTACTTCAAAAAGGAGGAGAAATTACTTAAGAAGAAGAGAAACCTTGCGGCTGCAGTTGTTGTGGAAGATGTTATACCTTTGCTGTTGTTGCGTGCAACTGAAGAATTTCCAATGCACTCAAAGAAGTTGCCTTGGTTTGGAAGGCACTCTATGATGTTGCTGATGCGTTGGAGGAAGAGCACATATTGTAGTGGCATTGAGAAGTGCTAAAAGGAGTCACAAAGAACTCTGATTTGGAAGAATGTTAAACCCTTCGTCGAGTGGCTTCAGAGTGCGAATCAGAGTCGGAGGAAGAGTCGTGTGCTGGAATTGTTTACATATGTTGCTTTATTTGTGTCTTTTATTGACCTTTTGTTTTAAACTTGGAACTGTGATGTGTGTTTGTGTTTATTGAACTCTTCCATAGTATTATTATATTTTACTTACTTATATCTTATTTGCCTATCTGGTATGGTAGTAAAATAGACTGAGAGTCAGACTAATCCAAGAAAAGTAACTTTAGGCCAATCATTCAAATTCATATGAAAAGTTTATGAGATAAAAGAAAGAAAAGAATAGAGAAAGGCAAAGTTCAAGTTCAAATATATATTTTGAAAGCTTCATTTCATACCCTCTTAGTTGAGACTTGAGAGTGTCATTAGATGATGTTGTAAATCAATCAAGTTGTGTTGAACACTTGAATTCATATATGTTTGAATTGTAATATTCTCTCTATTAGTTAGATCTTATGCTCAAATTTTGTATCAGTTTGGTTACAAACTCAAGTTATCAAGAGGGTATGAAAAAAGTGTCCATTTGCGTCTCACCATTTCAATCACGTGTTACCTATTTCCTAACATTGAAAAAAGTGTCCAGTTCCTCACAATTCCACTCGCGTGTTACTTTAACTTATTTGCTCGCATGTTACTTTAACCTATTTCGTAATATTGAAAAAAGTGTCCACTTGTGCCTCACAATTCCAATCGTGTGTTACTTTAACCAATTTGCTCGCGTAATACTTTAACCTATTTCGTAACATTGAAAAAAATGTCCACTTGCGCCTCACAATCCCAATCGCGTGTTGCTTTAACCTATTTGTTCACGTGTTACTTTAACCTATTTAAAGTCTATTCAGATCTCAATCAAAGACATGTCCTCACTATTGAAATTGACTATCACATGAAATATACAACAAAGTTTTTTTTTTTCAGAGCAAGAAAAAAGATAAATGACACAATGGAAAATATCCATCGCATAAAACGTTTATTAAATCAAGATGCATGAAGAAAACAACTCAAAATATCTATCACATAAACATCCATCAAATTAACATCCATTGAGAAAGAGAAATGATATTTGTACAACAATTTTGTGAAAGTTTTCTCTCATACTTATATTATGTTTTTATTTTCTCTCTCTATTGTTTTGGTTTTCATGTCAATATTTATTGTTCTTTGTAAATTTATGAGTTATCCTAAAAGTTGTCACATAAATGATTATTCAAATGACACACCTCGTAGAGAAAATATGCATGCAAAATTATAAAGTATTTGTCACAAATCACATTTTCAGAGTACAACCTTAGGGATAATAAAGTGTTGTCATACATAATAAAATGGTTATCACATTAACAATTCAAAGTAGTTAACAAAAGATATTATAAAATAGGTAACTTGGTCTAACTTCCTTAAACATTTGGTTTCCATACGATTGCCTTTTTTTATTTATTTTATGTTCTAGCCCTACAAATTTGTGGATTAATGGTCCGGTGTGGTCAATTTTAGACTGCTCTACCTTAGGTTAAATTACATCGTAGGTCATTTAAGTTAATTATAATAAGCTATCCTTTAAGTTTTTTTATGTACCACTAACGTTTTTTAAGTTATTTAATTGTTACAAATTACCTCTTTAAGTATTTTTCGTAACATTTACTTCCTTTAAGTTATTTAATCGTAACATTTAAGCTTTGAATAACTTACATTTTTAGATATAAAATTCTCCAAATTGTTTTTTTTTGTTACAAGGAAAAAAATTCTCCAAAGCACCACAGTTAAATAACTTAAATGACCAAATTTATAGAAGAAAAAAAAAACTTAAAAGCCAAATTGTTACCTTTAATTAACTTTTTTTTAAGGATCCGTTAATTAACTTAAAAGGCATAATTGTCACAGAAAAAAATTAAAAGATCAATTTATTATAATTAAATAATTTAAACAATCTCTATATAATTTGGCTTTTACCGTATGAGTGATTGAGTGTCTATCAAATATTTTTCAAGTACCCGTATAAGTCTATAATTTAATGATCAAATCAAACTTATGTAATTTGGAGAAGTCAAAACAATATTTTGGACATAAGAAATGATATTTGTACAATTATTTTATGACAACTTTTTAACAAATTTATCTTTCATATTCACATTATGTTTTTATTCTCTCTCTTCATTTTTCTCTCTCTATTGTTTTTATCAATAAAAAAGAGAAAAAAGAAGTTGTCATAATAGTTGTTAAACATGGTTGTTCAAATATCACTATTCTTTACACATACCTCTAAAGTTATGTGTCAGGCCTCTTGGGAAAAAACAGAGATGGAGGACATCAATCAAATCATCTTTCAGGTATGAAATGAAATAGCCTGTTAGCCTGGTACAGTGCATACTGCATGAGGCAAAATATATAAATAAAGACAGATAGTTGGCCTAATCTGTTGCATAGATGTAGTGGCTCTAGATGTAAATTTGAAATGGAAAAGATAGCATATACAAATGGAAAGAGAGCTTGGCATGATATTCAAACTATTCACATCTCTGTCTGTTGCTGCTCTTTTGTTTTGAGTGAAAATGAAAAATGGATTCAAAAAGGGCACATTTAATATACATTGACACAATTTTTTTTTTGTTTTGAGTTTTGTAAAAAATTTAAGAGCACCCAACAAAATTGGTGCCATCGCCTGCCAATTCTCATTTTTTTTTTTTTTGTAAGATTCTCAATGATTAATATTTTTCTAAGGGACTCCATCCCTGATAAATATAGAGTAAAAAAATATTTGTGTATACTTTTGTTTTTTTACATTTATATGTGTAAAATACTCCTGAAGTTTCTTTATTTCTAAGTTAGAAAAAAGGACAAACATCAAGAAGAGTTGTAGATATTTTAATTATGTTGACACTTCAAGGATCCTTCTATCATATACCGCTAATCTCAGAAAATTTTATTATAAAATAGAAAAAGATATGTACAAGAGGGGTAATTAGGCAAGCCAAATTAGGCAAAAAAAAACCTCAGAAAATGCAGAAGGAGAAAGGAAAAAAAAACTACATGAATCTATAATTAGGCAAGCCAAAACGATCCCTAAAGAAATCACCGCGAACATCCTGCGGTAACTTAGACAGCCAAACTGCACCCTGAATAGAGGGCCCTATACTAGCAAACTTGTCAGCACAACAGTGCCCTTCCCGATAAATATGCGATGATATCGCCTGAACACCAAGCCGAAGCGCATCATGCCACTGACTCCGAAGGAAAATAGGAACAAGAGAGTCGTTCTTAAAAGTCAGTAAAGCACTAGTGAAATCACTTTCCAATCAAATGTTTCTCCATTCATTCATAACTGCATATTCCAAAGCATAAATATAACCCGATACCTCTTAAACACGGAGTTATTGCCTAAATTGCAAGAAAAAGTCCCAAGAAAAGTTCTCAAATGGTCCCGAAAAACACCCCCATGGGCAGCATTCAAACCAATCACCGAGTCGTCCGTATTAACCTTTAAATTCATTATGAAGCTGTTTTTTTTTACTCAAGCAGATTTTAACATTTATGTTGTATGTTTTAATTTACAGTTGAATTTGAAAAAAAAATAAATTTAAGAGCAAGTTTGTATAATAATATATACGGTTAATCATGGAAGTAGTTTATTTATACTCAATTTATTTTTGCATGATTTCACCTTTGGAGCTAAAGGTCAGCGTGCTTCATGCTGTGAAATAAAAAGTATTGACGTTTTGTTTACGTAAGTTTAGCCCAATTGATAGAGGTTGAGATTCGAACTCCAAACATCTACTTATTTACCTTTAATATATAAATTTTTAAGCACTAAACTACTTAAAAAAACGAGTGTTTTACTTGTCTTTGGTATTTTCCCTATACTCATGGTAGAACTCATCACACATTATGAATGTCTAAAGATACATTTTATCTGGTACTGTAATTTTATTTTTTATTATAAGATGGGAGGCGGAAATGTAATTTTCTTAGTTTTTCCCCTCAAAACAATGTATTATTGAATTCATATGATGAAAACAAATACTTGCACATGAACATGTAATATTCACGTATGTGACTACATAAAATGATTATTCGATTGTGAATGTTGGTTATATATAAAGTTGTGAGTTTAACTCTCTGTATCAATGTGAAGACATCTTTGATGAATAATCTATATCTTAAAATGTTCGTTGACCTTGAGAAATGTCCTGACTCTGGTGAACCCGGAGCCTAACTCACCACCAAAAAAATAAAATCATTTTTATTTATTTATTTATTTATTTTGTATTTTTATAAGTTAGAATGAATTTGAATTTTACCTGAAACAAATTATTTTGCCCTTACACTCCCCAAAAGGATTTTATGTAAGAACAAGTTGTTTCCTTTTAATTACACTAGCCCCTCAACTAGCACGGGTGAGGTGTGTAACCTGGTGTATATGTATATTCCAAAACGTGTAAATAATTTATTGAGTTTATGATCGAGTAAGTATTTTTAATGTATCCGTAGTCAAGTTTTATGATATTCTTTTTGGATTTTCTTTTCCCACATACTCACTTTTCGTGCACTCTTCTAAATTTATATTTTACTCCGTTTAGATTATATAATTTGAACTTAAAAAAGAAGGTTTAAATTATATAATCTGAAATATGTATTTATATATAAACAACAATAAAAACATCCTTCCATTTCAGCAATTGCAGATTTTGTTTTTAAAAACAAAATAAAAAATAAGTAAAAAATGATAAAACCTATCAAATAAAAAATATATAAAAATACCGCCGGAAATTCAAACATGTTTTCCCATGATAAACAAACGGTGTTAACATAGAAGGGTAGTTTCTATTTATTTGATGAAAACTTAGGGGAGGTTAATGTCTATTTTAAAACAAGAGGGGATATTTGTGTTATTTAAAGAGACCTCGGGAAAGGTAAATGTAATTTTCCCTTTTTTCCGAAGGAAATATATGCATATTTATAAATAAAATATTTATAAATAACTAATGAATTTTAACTTCAATAAGGAACAGAAAAAGAAAAAAAAAACGTTCATCCTCAAAAGAAAAGAAGAAAAAAAATAAGTTCAAGAAACTCCAGCCCATCTCATACCAATTGGATCTTCTTTATGCAAATCCTTCAATTTCATACCAATTGGATCCCCATTGACACATATCCTTCAATTTCTTGTATGTCTCTTTAATTTCTACCAATTTGATTTGCTTCTACCCTTCTACCATTTCTCCTCCTCATCTCTGATATTTTTTTCCCATTTCTCCATCACTCAAAACTTGTGTGATGGCCTCAAGCTTACCAAGGTAAAGAGAGATTTGTATGGCTGTGTGTTTCAGAGAAAAAGGGCAACATGCAACTGGTTGAAATCTGGGTGATGTGAAGAAGAAGCAGTTGTTTGTGTGAATATGAGTAGTTTGGTAAATCATCCTTTCAAAGTGAAACATTGTTGTTGAATTGTCGTGGAAGCTTAGTTAGTTTAGTCAAATGCCATATATGCAAATAAAAAAGGGACAAAAGAAGATTACAAGAGCACTTGAATAGGAATCAGTGGCGGAACCAGAAATTTTATAGAGTCTGAACAACACTAGGGTTTAGAAACAAACAACAAACTAGAGTTTTAGAGAGATTTCTCTAAGCAGGAGACACTCACCCATAAAAATAAAAAAAAGGTATATTAAAATATCATATGCAAATGGTTAAAAATATTCATTTAAAAAGAAGAACAACCAAGACAACAAAATGAAGACAAAATAGTTGCATGTGATGGTAAAAACGACCTATCATTATATTCGGTATGCAATCAACCCAGTCAAATTTCTTCGGGTTTCATCTTTTCCCATTTTGATGCATGCAAACATTAATTGTTCTCTTGTAACAAAAAACAGACCAACACAGCACACACCTGCATCAAGATGGCAATAAAATGGAAGATAAGAGAGAACAAGGTAAAACAAAACAAAAAGAAAGAAAAGTAGAGGAAGCAAGGTTAAAAATGGGATGAGGAATGAATACAAAACAAACGAATTGTAGAGAGTTTTTTTTT
>Ga0228710_1008239_pt1 | contig 15032 bp, 9 predicted proteins | sample MedpolnodulmetaG_FD_177995 | JGI IMG/M metagenome (GOLD analysis project Ga0228710, IMG submission 177995) | Root nodule microbial communities from Medicago polymorpha collected in Santa Monica, California, United States - pink nodules | ecosystem: Host-associated > Plants > Roots > Nodule...
ATAATAGTTAATTTTTTTTTTTTTTTTTTTTTTTTTTTATGAATAGTAGAATCAAACTTATGCAAAGGAGTTCATTTCTATTACATAAAACTTGTCTATATATTAGATAACACATTCACCCTCACAGGATAAACATCTCATTGGTTCTTGAAACGAGCAATGTAACATTTCTTTTTTATCTTTATTTTCTTGATTTATGTACTTTTTTACTTCTACATTTTTTCATTTTTACTCAATCACGTGTTTCTTATATATGTCACAAATTAAGTTTTGTGGCCTTAAACCCATCAACTAAGAACCATTTAAAAATCTAACATGAGTCCCATATTGATCCCCCGGTTCATTTGGTTGGAAGGAAAGATTTTCACGTCAACAAAAGTATGAAGCTTAGAAACCACACAAGTATTATCCGCCCAAAAATCTTTTTAAATTCAACTCATCTTGTGCAGTATCCTTAACAATATTACTCAAAAGTTTTTTGTACAATCCAAGGTCTAAACCAAATATTTGAATCACCATATCTTATCTTATATTTGTAACCATTCTAACAAAGCTTAAAGCATTGAGAATAGCTTTTCACATAGATGAGTCAGTGAATGCATAGTTTTATCCTTCCCACTACACCAAATGAAATCTCTCACATATTTATCCAACCTCTCACAATCATATTGAGGAAACCAACTTATTTGCATGGTATAAGAGGGTAAAGCAGTAAAAATAACATTATCAAAGGTAACTTAACCGAGTTAATTAAGATTCAGTCGTCCTTAGTGCGGATGGTAGTCTTATCTCCAACGCTAGTTTAAGGGTTTACTTGTTGAGGAGGCATGGTGGTAGTTCTATCTCTAGTTAATGGGGAGTGTGTGGGATGCTCAATAGTTCTTCATGTTGAGGTGCATGCGTTTGATGAGGATCAAGCTTTTTTGGGAAGCATGCATGTTTCAAAATTATCATGTGTTACTTTGATTCTTTGCAAGTTATAGAATTATTGCATGGAGAGACTTAATTTTTTCATCATTATAAAGAGTGGGTTATCTCTATGCATTATATATAAAGAGTGGGTTAGAATGCAGTAGGAGACTCTCAACTAGTAATAAACACAACAACCATTCACACTCTTATAACCATAACCAGGTCTTAATATATTCTAGCATAAAAGCAATTCAAGAAAGACAATTTATTTTCATTCTTTCGAAGAAACCATACTTGTTTCCATGAGCAATCATCAATTGGAAGCCTATTTATGAATTAATAATCATCCCTACCCAGTTTTTTTAAAAGACGACGGATCCATTTTTTTTTCAAACCATTGGTATTTAAAGATGGATCCATTTTTAATATTTGAACCGGACACCCAATTTGATTAGATTGGTCCTACTATTTGTGAGAAGGTGCATTAGAAAAAACCTAAGTCACACACTTGACAAAAATCTAAAACGAGTTTATAAAGACAGACTTTATCTTACAAATTTGTTTTATAATTGATGAATTAGGTCGAATGAAAAAAATGAAGCAATGGGAAAGCCTACTTGTGTGAAGTCAATAAAAAAAATCAGCAAAATAATATACACAAACATAAAACTACGTAAACATCTCAACCCAAACTAGGCAAGCTTAAATCTACTCTTAAATATGAACATAATTAAAAAAAAAATGTCAATTTTCATATATTGTGTTTTAAATTTCTAAAGTTAGATGATTAATTTGAGAAAAAAATAAATAAATGGTGAAACAGAAACTTTGAGTTAAATTAGAAGATCTACGGAGTAATTTAGTAAAAGAGAAAAATATAATGGAAAGAAAGAGAAGGCCTAAAATAGAAATATATTTGTGCATAATTAATATCAAGAGTTTAAAGAATGCCGCATGCAAATATAACACATTACATAACATAAAACGGCCAAGCCTTAGCTCAGTTGGTAGGGACATTGCATAATTTATGCAGGGGCCGGGATTCGAACCCCGGACACCCCACTTCTCCATATTTAATTGTGTGAGCTCAAGCCACTAGGCTATTAGACAAAAAAAAAAACGGCTTATTAAAAATAAAATAAAAAACTGCTAATTGTCTACAGGGACATAACAATATCTCAAACCAAAGTAAATCTGTTACATAAGATGTAATAACTTATTTAATGTATATAATATGATATTTTTTATCTTCTCAAAGTGCAAGTGAGGTTATTTCATCGTCTTTCCAAATCCCATCCTCGTATCTGAACCATCTAGGAAGCCCATCATCTGCCTTTGTCCTCTGACACATGATGCATGATTCTTCCATGCATGTGTAGAACTCACGCAGCCTAGAACCCTTCTCAATGATTATAGGATCAATACCACTAGAAAACATATATCCTTCATGAGGATATGGAAGAGGTACCACATGACAAGAATGTGAAATGTTGAGCACTTCTAAGCCTTTTAGCTCATCTAATATTAAAATGAGAGCTTCTTTCGACAACCCTGAACATCGAAGACTCAAGACTTTCAAGTTTGGAAGAAATGCAATGAGTGAGTAAGCAAATGTCATGTCAAGACACCCCATGACCTTGAGTTCTCTAAAGTTCTTGCAATGCTTTGTAATTTCTTCAAAAACATATCCTGGGTATTCAATGCAAGGCATTGTCATGGACTCTAGATTTGTCCACACCCTAATTGCCCTTAGAATTCCTATCTTCTTGATACGGTTCCAAGATACAAAGACTAGTCGTTTTACATGTGGGCACCTGCCATAATGTACACAATACAATACAATATCATCTAATTAAATTAAACAATCTAATTGGTAGTCGCGAGAAAACATTAGTAGTACTATCTAACAACATACAATTTTTTTTATGAAGTTTAACAAACATTAGTATAGTTGGATTCTACCTTGAGTCGTGTTTACAGGTGATCTACAACGGATTATGGTTAGATCAAGTAGGAATTGCAGATTTTATCATGGTCCCTTGTATGTAGTAGATCAAGATGGTAAAAAATATAGCCTCACAATTTTTTAACTCAAGGTTAAATTTTTTGGCACATGTCACAACCATGTTTCAGATGGTTTTGACTTGTGCGAAAAGGCTAATTTTTCTTCTTCAGACTATTGACATTTTTCTCAAAATGACAAATATTGGAACTTTGTTAACGGATCTGTCTACAATTACATGCAATAGGTTGGTTTTGTTTGGTTTTTATGAGAAAATACATTTGAGCCAATAAAAAATAATCGGTTTGGCTTTATTCAAATTTTACAATATTTTCTCAGAAAATTCAAACCAAAGCAAACTGATGAAGGCCGGTCTTCGTTCGATTAAATAAGGTTGGCATTTTTGAAAACGTCAACAAACTTTTTCTAAATAATTTTTAAAATTTATAGATTTGTTATACATTTAAAATAATTAAGTACATAAACTATAATAAAATATATATAATGATTAAAAATGAACTGATCACACATACTTTTCAATAATGAACCATTAAGTAATATTTGATAAAACAAATAATATTTTGTTTAAAAAATAGTAAAATACACTAATATAGTTCGGGTCTTGTGTGATTGATTTTGAATAAAGTGAAACTGATACTTGAACCGATAAATGTTGAATTTGATTAGTCTGTTTGGTATAGACCAAAACAAAGAAGAAAATCAAACCAAATTAATTGATTTAAATTGGATCGTCCGGTTCATTTGAACATTAGATTTGGTTCTTATACTCTTAAGAGAGGGAGGGTGATAGAGTTGGATTGTTTGCAGACGGTACCATGATAAAACTGTAAATTCTATATGGTAAAAATAAATGGTCCATTGACGTATTATGGACAATTTGAAATAGTATAGAATAGTATAACATGTACAAACCTTTTATGAAATTGTATGTAATTACGTACCTTATAGCTGTGTAGATGAATTGATCATTAGTGAGATACAAGCTGTAATGAAAAATCAAGGTCTTGATATTCCCTTGACTGACCTTCAATGCAAGAAATAGCAAATTGTACAAAGTGCTATCAGAGCGGGAATGGACCCAAACATATGGCTGAATTGAGGCCTTCACAAAATCAGATTTCAACATTGAGAAATCAAGTGTTTCCCAAACTGGTTGGTCATTGCTAGCTCTCTTCCATGCTTCAATAAAACGACCAACAGCTTCCTTTGATTCAAAGATATTAAACTCCTTACAAATCTCAACCAAAATCTCATCAGGAAAATTCTTCAGAAGAAACTCCCACATGGTCACATCTTTTTTCACTGCACGACTTAATTCAACTTCCATTGCACCAAATTTCCTACAAATAAAAATAATTATATCAATACATCTAAAAATATGATAATTTGATTTCCTATGTATCTATCAATACATAATCATTTGATTTCTTCATAATTTTATTAATTATGATAATGTCTTGAATATTTTTTCTGAAAATTATTTAGGACGAGTTAGATTTGAGGACTCATACATATATAGTGCTATGAAAAAAGCTCAAAGACTAAGAGAGTGTTGACGGAGGAATCTTAGCAACCAACAATCTTCACATTGACATCATGATTTGAACACAATTCCAACTGAAATTTGAGTTTGAATAGACCAGCTGATTATAGTGATGTATCGATGATATATACTCTATATATTACTCCATCCGTTTCATAGTACATGTTGCTTTTGAAAAACAATTTTGTTTCATTTTACTTGTCATTTTCAAGTTTCAATGCAACATTAATTATTGAGTTATCAATAATACCCTTACTTATTTATTGTAGAGAGAGAAATAATATAATGATATAGTAAATGGGTAAGGGTATTATAGATTAAACACAAATAATTTCATCAAAAATAACAAAAATTATTTGATTTCTTGTTATGTGTAATTTCCTCGAAAGCGATAAGTATTGTGAAACGGAAGGAGTAGTTACAACTAATTAATTTATTCAACAAAAGGAATACTTTTGTTTTGGGTCATGCTAACCGGTGCCTCTGGACACTGGTTAAGCATACCAAAAATGGAAATTATTACCATAAAAAGAAACTGTTTTTAACTTTTTATAAATTAATTACACAATTTTAATTACCATAAAAAAAATTATTTCCTTTTTAGTATGTTTAACTAGTGTCGGGGGCAACGATTAGCATTTCCCTTTTTGTTTTTGTACTAATTAATTTCGTCAAAAGACATTTATAAATTTGTTTGACTATTGACTCAACAAAAGAATACTTTGGTCTTTGTACTAATTAATTTCTTCAAAATGCATCTATGAATTTGTTTGATTGTTGACTATCTTTATATCGAAACTTGGACCCAATTTGACTAAAAGTAAACGATTTTAAAAAAGATTAATTGTTCAAATTAACATTGTTTGACATATTACTTTTGTACCCTTCACGGGATTTTAAAACCCCCAAGTACTGCACCATTTCTCTACTCCTCTCTCTCTCTCTTCATCGCTATTATACTCCTCTCTGTTCATCTCTATTCATGTCTTCTTCTTCTATCTACTCATTACGTTAGTTCGTCTGTCATTCATAACAAGTGAGAGAGATTTCACAACAAGGTGGCGGCAAGAGCAAGTATTCCCGGTCATGTTGTTGCTGTAAAGATCGAGAACTTTGAGGTTCATGAGAAGAGAAAGATCGGAAGGGAAAGTATCGTTGAAGACATTGTTGGAGAGTGATATAGAGATGTAATCGATTTGGTCCTCAGATCTATTCTAAATGTTGTAAGTTTGTGGTTTAATTTTTGATTCACTTTCATTTCAATTCAACTATTATTGGGTTATTGTGAGTATACTTTTGTATATTTTATTAACATGAAAAGAAATATTTTGAAATTTAAAATAACAAATTATAACTTGAAAGCATCTCACCTATTAAAGTAAACCTCTAACAAAGGAGCTTCACTGCCTTACTGCTCCTTGCACGAGCTTGTCGATAATAATATTTGCATCATGAGGTAATCTTGAGTCAGTTTTTTTGTGCTTGATGGGTTCAGCTGTCTAATGTGTTGTTTTTTGTTTTGTTTTTCCTGCTGTTTCCTCTGCAGTTCTGTTGCGCAGGGGCTGTTAGTTGGGTCTGGGTTTGTTGTTCTTGTGCCTAGCCTTTTGTGGTGTTGTTTCTTTGTTGGCTGCCTCTTCACTTCTTGTGGGGGGATTAGCTTTTAATAAAGTTTTGTTGTTTAAAAAAAATATAATTGCCGATTATAAAAAAGTATGATGTTAGTAGATGTAATATGAACCCACAATACACTAATCCAAACACCAAGTTTAACATTTTTTATACAACTCCAAAAAGCACAAAAAACGCAAAACATATGAACTAAAAGAGACAAAATGGAGAGTGCAGAAGTAATAACAAGACAGTGAAAAAAGTTTTTTTTTTTTTTTTAAGAAAACAATTTTACCTAGATACAAATTCCATTGATCTAACTCTTGTTCTTTGTTGACATCTTCAAGGGTTGCAAGTCTATCTTCCACAAAGCTGTTTAATAATAACTACAGTTAATTTCACCCAAATCATTTTAAAATGTAACTGCAACTTCATTAAAATAGACTCTAGATGCACAAAAATATTAAATGTAGTGTCAACCCTTGGTGTTCTGGCATGATTTAAAGCTTCTTCGGCGTTTCTACATAGATTGTTTGGGAAACATATCAAACAACAAAGACATAAGGCACATGTAATCGTCATGTTATATCATATACAGTACTAACCTTGTTCCAAGACCATATATTATGTTTGGCGGTATAATTACTCCAGCAAGTTCTCTAAGTAAAGCATCAACCAAGCGACCTTGAAACCATAGAAAGCGCAGTAAAGTACAAAGAAATGTAAAGGCATAAGGGCATGTCAATATATAGGAGTATGATTATTGTCTTTATGCTAGGAGAAAGAGATAAGTCATACCTATTTTTTGGTGACAATGTACATTCTTGAGCTTTCAAATCATAATGCATCAGAAACGCCATGAAAGAATCTAGAGATAAATCATCCTCCACAAATGAAAAATTTAAACATTAAAATTCATGACAAGAAATATTTATTCAATTAGAATGGGCAGAATAGAAAGTAGATCTCAAGATACCTGAGAACAAATCTTATTTTAATGTAAGCATGAACTCAAAACATAGCTGCGGCGACATCTCTATTCTAAAAATTCAACATCCACGCGGAATGTTATTAATCAATAGTATCACTTTAGTGATAAAAATTCAACATCCATGCACAATGTTTATCCAATTCAAATCTTATTAATTGATTATATTTAATGATTTTTTTTAATTTCTCAAAATCTGCAACATCAATAGTTGAAGCTCATCTTTGCACATACATTATTGTACACAATTTGATTTTGATCAACTTATAGCACATCATCTCACCTTCACAAAGGAATTAGAAGGAATTCTAAAAATTCCGAGGGAAGGTTCCATGACCTCAGGGTCTATGAAAACAACTTCACGTTGAAACCAAGCGCATGTTACATGAACCCACAACATCTCGACATCAGTTGACTTCAGAGCACCACCTGCAAATCATTTTTTCCATATACAGTAAAAACAAATTAGCACTTCATCATATAAATGACTAGGAAAATAGGTCATTTATACGATGAAGTGTTAATTTGCTTTTACTGTATATGGAAAAATGATTTGCAGGTGGTGCTCTGAAGCCAACTGATGTCCAGATGTTGTGGGTTCATGTAACATGTGCTTGTTTTCAACATGAAGTTGTTTTCATAGACCCTGAGGTCATGGAACCTGCCATTGGAATTCGAATTCCTCCTAATTCCTTTACGAAGGTGAGATGACAGGCTATAAGTTGATCCAAATCTAGTTGTGTATATTAATGTATGTGCAAATATGAGCTCCAACTATTTATGTTGCAGAGCTTGAGAAATAAAAAAAAATCACTAAAGATAATCAAATAATAAGATTTGAATTGGATAAACATTGCGTATGGATGTTGAATTTTTATCACTAAAGTGATAGTATTGATTAATAGCATTGCGCATGGATGTTGAATTTTTAGAATAGAGATGTTGCCACAACTATGTTTTGAGTTCATGCTTACATTAAAATAAGATTTGTTCTTACGTACTCTTTTATGCCCCTTCTAACTGAATAAATATTTATTGGTATGAATTTTAATGTTCAAACCTTTAATTTGTGGATGATTTATCTCTAGATTCTTTCATGACGTTTCTGATGCATTAAGATTTGCAAGCTCAAGAGTGTACATTATCACCTAAAAACAGGTATGACTTATCTCTTTCTCCTAGCATCAATACAATAATCATACTCCTATATTTTGCCATGCCCTTATCCCTTTGCATTTTCTCTGTACTTTCTTGCCCTTTCTATGGTTTCAAGGTCACTTTGTTGATGCTTTACTTAGAGAACTTTCTAGAGTAATTATACCGTCGAATAGAATGTATGGTCTCGGAACACTCCATTTTGTCTCTTTCAGTTTACATGTTTTGCGTTATTTGTGCCTTTTGAAGTTGTATAAAAAAATGTTAAACTTGAGTGTTTGGATTAGTGGATTGTGGATTCATACTACATCTATTAACATCGTACTTTTTTATAATTGACATATATTTTTTTGAAACCAAGCACCAAAAAACTAACTCAAGATTACCTCATGATGCAAATGCATGTGCAAGGCGCATTAAGGCGGTGAGGCTTCTTTGTAAAATGATTGTTAGAGGTCTACTTTAATGTAAAATTAAGTGAGATGCTTTCAAGTTATAATTTGTTATTTTGAATTTCAAAACAAACATCTAATCTCTATTTCTTTTCATGTTAATAAAAGATAACTAGTACAATTGGTTCCCTGTTACGTTAGTTTTGATTAAAAGCTATACTTTGGTAGTGTTCACTATGATACTTGTAACAAGAATAGTGGTTGAATTTTTTTATTCCTTAGTAACTATGTTTTTCTTCTCGTTACAAACCCGTGCGAAGCACGGGTTGAATAACGTATTTTCTAAAAAAATTGTTCCAAAGGAAAAATGAGCAAATTAAGGAATGTCATTCTTAGTAAATTTGAAAAGAACAATGTTATTTTTTAACTCTCTTTCTTGCACATAAAAATACTATCAGTAACCAACATTTGTCCATTTTGTATGAGACCAACATATACACATGCTTGTGTGTGCAACCCATTTGGATAGACATTTTGGCACTATAATGTAATGAAAAAATCACTTCTAGGCAATAAAAATATTGAATATTTAAAGAAAATATGTTAATTCTGCTGCAGAATAAATGACACATGCATTCATTTGACATTTAAAAGCTACATTGAATGAATTATTCATCCCTCAATATGTAGATGACCAAACCACATCCAATAAAAAAGAAGAAAAAATAATAAAAATTCTAGAAGTCATTGTTTGTTTGAAAGGGGTTCATGAGCATCATCACCAATGAAGATATTATCATAGAGAATGGCAGCAGTAGCTGAACCAATGAATGGGCCAACCCAATAGACCCAATGATGAGTCCATGTCCCACTAACCACAGCAGGCCCAAAAGACACAGCTGGGGTTCATTGATGCACCATATGCACCATCAAAAACCCCACCAACTAAGATATTTGCACCCACAACACAACCAATTGCTAATGGTACTACAATGCCAACATTCCCTCTCTTTGGGTCTATTGTTGTTACAATAAACTGCATATACTAATCCAAATGTCATCAGAATCTCAAAAACTAATGCATTCCACACAGACACACCAGAGGATAGAGCAAAAGCTGATGTTTCCTGCATATATATAAAATGTCAACAAAATTATATTCAAATTCAATCATTGAATGAATGTGAATAATATATGTAACACTGATACCTCAAATTGAAGTAGTGTTCAGTTTTTTCAAGTGTCGGTGTCTTACACCGATACATGTGGTCACATTCAATTACTTCAATTTTTTTTTTATCGGTGTTAGCATATCAATGTGATGTGTGACGTCTGTGCTTTATAGTTAATAGTTATTCTAAGTTTAAATGCATTTTTGATCCCCTAATTATAATTGGATTACGATTTTAGTCCACTCATTCTAAATCTCCAAATTTAGTCCCGAACTTCACAAGTTTTCGAATTTTTCTCAACTATTTGATTTTGAGCTTAATTTTGCTTATATGTCATTTTTCATTAACTACGTGGAAATACATTTGATGATAACATACAGATATGGAATAATCCACACATGACAACCAAGAGAAATTAAGAAAACATTTATGAAGTTCATATCATATCATTATCATATAGATATGGAATAAAGGGATTTCTATTACTCTAAATGGTAAACAGATTCTATGAACACAATGTAGAATAACGTAAAAATAAGTTACTTTAATTTTTATTCCCAATTATGGCTCAAAAGAATCATTATTTTTAGTGGTGTTCTCTAAAAACAATAGTTGAGGCACAATATCATAATTATTTCTAGTCTAATGTTTTGAATATTTTTCACTGCAACTTTTTGCATATAGGATCTACCACAATGTAATACTATTATAACTCAAAATTGGCATGAAATACGCATCTTGTTGATTGATTGATTATTCTCAAAGGTGACACTAATGACCAAACAATCTAATAATTTTGATCAGAGAAAACTAACTAAACATCAACCAAACGTAAAACAATCACTTAGAAAATGAAAAACACCATAAAAAAAAAGAGACACGCCTTTGATCTTCTACAACAAAAAATTAAACAAAGAGGACCCAGTTTATCAGACAACAATAAAAATTTCACTATCACAGCAAACCTAGTTTTTTCCTTTCAATCAAAATTTTAAACTTATAACTGATGCACATAAAACAGAAACAATAAACAACAAAACAAAACCAAAAATCAAAACCTAAACTATAATCATAAAACCCTTTTTGAAGACATGCAAGCAATGTACAAACGAAACCCTAAACGATAACATGCATGCAATTAGAATCATGAAGAGAAAAATAAATTCACCTTTGATTATGAAGATCGATCAAGGTTCTGGACGGCGAAGTCGACGGCGGCGAGGAAGACGCTTCGACGACTGTTGCTCTGGGTTATACAGAGAACGCGTTTTTTTATTTTATTTTAGAGAGAGAAATGAGGAAGGAAATGGAGGAATGTTGTTAAATGACCATATATATAGTCAAAAATTAGTGGAAGTATGAGGTGTCAACAAAAATATTCCATCAATTAGGAAAATACCTAAATGCCCCTAAAGTACCCAAAATGAGAGCAAAAATGGAATTATCTAGGGCTTGTTTTTTCTGGTATAAGTTAGTAGATTTGTTGTGAACCTGCTTCATCTGTTTTCAAAGATTTTTTTCATTCACTGATTGCTAGAGTATGAGGAGTTTATCGAGTCTATGAACTTTTTTTAAAAATCAATTTCTTTTTTGAAAAAAGCGCAAAATACGGTTCAAATTCCAAACCAAACAAAAATGTTAGTATAAAAAACCTAGAATCTTATAGCCCTATTAATGAAAGGTTACTTTCACCCACACTCAGTTTAGAAACGAAAAGCCACTCTCTCTCAATGTCGACGTCTGATCTCACCTCCATAGCTGGCGAACACTTCACCTTCGACGTTCTCTCAGGTTTGTATTTCTAAATCACATACTTGTTGTTTGTTTTCATCGACGACGTTCACTTGCTTCCTTTTCATGTAGTCGTTGCCTTGTTCAATGGGTTTAGTCCGGGGCAGAATTTGATGATGATGATGATGATGATGATTCTGACGATGATGGCCAGGATGCTGGTGAGGATGACTGTGACCATGCCGATGACGATGGTGGTGGTAATTTTAATGATGGGCAAGATTTCATTGGAGCTTTGGATGTTTGAAGACATTCTCATATATGTTTTATGTTATTTTTTTCTTTATGTAGTAGCCAATTGGGAAGGAACTAGGACCTTGTCTATTTACTTTTGCAAATTTACTAGCTTTATTATAGAGATTTTTTGTTAACAAGTTAGTTATGGAGTTTCAATTTTTATGTTAATTGGTATTTTGTAATATATATTTGTCATTTGTGTCACATATAGTTTTTTTAATGTCAATTTTAATTTTTCATAAACTTGTACGAGTTTACAGGTCGAGTCTACGGATCGAGTCTACAGACCTTTTTTGAGTCTGTGTAGACTCTCAAGTCGAAAAACCTTGCTTGTGATTATTAAAGTCTATCATTGTGACTTCTTTACACAACCTCAAAATAAGGAGTGTCTAGCTACTTGCAATTTATCATTGTGAACATAATAATAGAATAACAAAGAAACATAAGAAATAAAGATGATGAAATCTTGCTTGGATTGAAAATTGCAGCCAGGTGCAAGAACGGAGAGGAAAAACTCTCAAAGTTGAGAGAATATCAAAACTAAAAGTTATAAAATAGCCTAATGATTTAATGTGTTTCGCGGGGGTTGAATAATGCTCATTTATAAATCAAGTGGCCAACAATGACTTGAAATTAGATCAATGCAAGAAACCCTTAAATTCCTAAAGTCTAACTGAAAATTTCCAAGAGTCACAGGAACATTACGGTCATGTGGCTGAACATAAGTACCCGTAAGCCTTCGAACTTCAGTGATTCTCAGCTTTTCGTCTTCCAACTTCTGGCTACGGACAAGGGACTTTTAGCTATGGTCGTAATGACACTTTTCTTGATTTTTCAACCCCTTTTGTATTTACAAGAATGCTTTTTTTTATTTTTTTGTTGAAGCAGGGGATTCTTATATTTCCGTTGTTTTTGTATCATCAAACTTGCCATGTGGGAGAAGCTCCGTTGCCTTTATTGATTAAGAGCTTTTGTCCGTTGATTCTCATGAAAAGATGTAGGCCAAACTGCACTTTTCGGCCCCTAAGTTTTATAATGTTGCGATTTTGACCCCCTATTAAAAAAATGACAAAAGTGACCCCTCATGTTTAGGGAAATATGCTCTTTTTACCTCATAACATAAAGGAAATATGCTCTTTTGACCCCTTATTTTTACAAAAAGTTGCAATTATGATCCCTTTTTGGGACACATGACGTCTTCTCAGCAATTTTGGGACGAAGGGGGGGCCAAAATTGCCATTTTTTTTAATAGGGAGCTAAAATCGCAACATTTCGAAACTTAAGAGACGAAAAATGCAGTTTAGCCAAAGATGTAACGTTGATGGTCAATTCAATTTTATGTCTCTTTTCCATTTTTCATTCCATATTCTTTGAAACTTTTTTTCTTCTTTCCTTCTCTTACTTTAAGGTAAAATGTTCATTAGAAGTTAACTAGTCATGATTCATGAACTTAATAGCACACGGAGGGTGACAATTAGAATAAAGGATCCTTTTTGGACTGAAACAATATTGTCACACTCAATATTCAATAGAAGTGGCAATGCTACTATACAAGGTCGGATTAGCAAAAAAACTATACATGGTAGGATAATGGCTAGAATCATACTATATAGATATGCAGATGACAAAATATAATTTTAGGTTTATCACAAGATTTCTAGTGCAATATTTTTTATACTTAGAAGTTATGACTTATGACATGAAAGATAAAAAAAACTCAAGTTCTGATTTTGCTACTTTTATCAACAAGCCTACACTCAGCATTCATGGAGTTGAGGTCAATTTGAGACGTAAAACATAGTACTACTAAAACAAAATAAATAGGAACCAAATTTGATTTCAAAACCAAAGGCAGAAATCTGAAATGAATTCAATTTTGCATAAAGCATCACACATTTGTCAATTTGGACTGAATCTTGTAATTTATTTTATGTAATATGTATCTTTTGTTACATATGCGTACAGAGCCGTTCCTTAGCATGTGCAAGGAGCTCTTTGGAGCCGAGCCTCCAATTTATAGGGGTTTAAATTATTTGTAGGGGTATGAGTATAATTGTTGGGATGTAGGATAATATTTTCTTTCCTTATATAGATCTAAATCAAACACTTATTATTTGACAAAAATAAAGAGTAAATAGACAAGTTAGGTCAAACACACACATCTATCAACAACAAAAATTAAACAAAACAAATTAAAATTAAAATCAAAATAATGCTTATTGCTAATTTGCAATTGTTTAAATTAGCATTAATTATTTTTATTAGGGGTCATTTTTAATATTAGAGCTGAGCCTCCAATTTTATTGGAACGGCCCTGTATGCATAATGGAATTGTGATTTGTAACTATTGCTGCATTTATTTTTCATGTTGCTGCATTTTCTTGTTTCTGCCTTCTAATTTGAGAGTGTTTTACATCTATTTGGCACTTCTGTTATATGTGATTCTGGTTTAACGTTACATTATTCTACTGTCAATTTGTAAAATTTGTTCTTTACATGTGTATGTGTTGATGCTCTAAATTCTTGTAGGTTTCCCAATTGCTTGTGAATCAACATGTCGCAGCTTGTAAATTTAACAAGTCGAATTGTAGTGTGCACAACTGAGTTAAGTCTTGCATGATACATAAATTTGATCATATGTTGGATAAAAATTATTTAACCAATCTTATAATGGACCACATACATATAATCTTCTCATCTCCTTCTTAACTTCCCCCTTTCCGTGCACATCAGAATCCACACCTCTACATCATTTATAGTAGTAATTCATTCAACAACGATAAGAACCTAGTTAATATAAATCAAAGAAAAGATGCGGAAACAAGTAACATAGAATTTGGGCTTCTTTGTGTTGTCTCTCGTCTTGTGTGAGGTTTCTTTCAGAAAATATGAAACTATGGTGACAAAATAAACATTCACATTATCTTGGTATATTTTCTCTTTATATTTTAGGGCCTATATTTTATCAAAAAGAAGAGCATCACATAATAAAAGAAAAATTACTATCATTTCAGTGTAAGTATATACCAAAATAGACCTGGTATACAACTCACTAAAAGAAATTAAATAGCTTAAATCTTTGTACTGCCACACTGTTAGATTGCACGGAATCCATTTCTATAGATAGATAGATAGATTGAGGAAAATTTGAAATGAATCTACCATTGTATTCAGTTCCATCTTTGAAAAACTGAAACCATATATATGTATG
>Ga0228710_1008241_pt1 | contig 15026 bp, 9 predicted proteins | sample MedpolnodulmetaG_FD_177995 | JGI IMG/M metagenome (GOLD analysis project Ga0228710, IMG submission 177995) | Root nodule microbial communities from Medicago polymorpha collected in Santa Monica, California, United States - pink nodules | ecosystem: Host-associated > Plants > Roots > Nodule...
TTGTGCCTTGGAACTGATGTTGCAGCATGGAGTGCATGGAATTTGATGTAGTCCAACCAATACTACTACTATGTGCGGCCAAGTTTAATTAATAGATTGTTAGTGCTTTTGAGTATCTAATTAGTTAGGATCTTCGGATTTATTTTCTTTCATACAATTTCTCTTTATTCAACTTGATTTTCTATTTAGTGTCTATTTTTTTCAGTTATGTTACTATCAATTTCTCTTTATATTTTATTATCTTTCTATAGCCGATGTTATATTTGTATACGCCTTCATTCTAATTCAATTTACCTCTGATTGATGAGGTCCATCAGATTCAATGCTATCATTAAATTCAACCAAGCATGTGTGTTCTTTTGTTGGAAGGAAAATTAATTACATATTAGTACACCTGATATTTACAGGATTATTCTGTTCCATTAAATGGAACATATATTAGTATGATTAAAAGGAAAATAAATCAGTTAAGATTTCATATAAACGAGTAAATATCTATTCCTGTTAAAGATAAATTATCATGTGTTGATGAAATTAGTTTGATGGTCTATATTAATATTCAAAGGCATTTTTGGTTTGATCTAACTGCATTTCCTCAAAAACAAATTATGACTGGACATATAGAAGATAATTTAGAGTTTTCCTATTTGCTCAAATCGCTTTGGCAGATTTACCTCTCTGATTGACAAATAAATAAGAATGGTAAAAAAAAATAAAAAAATAGTCTCCCTGGGAGGATGTGATGTTATTTATCACTCTTCACATGAATCTAGGGAGCATGTAAAAGTAAAACCACTGTGAATTAAACCAGATGAGGAACTCAAAATTTAATATCTGAACCAAAACAAATAGAGAAATTTATTGCTTTTGGGGAATATTTCTTATTGTGATATTTTGGTGGGGGCTAAATTGACTAAAGTTCTTTAATTTAAAGGACTAGATTGTTATTTTGTAAATTAGAGGGATTAAACTGTTTGATCCTTACAATTTCAAAAACAGAAATGCTAATATGTTTGTTTGGTACAAAAATTTGGACCAAGAATATGGTCTTCAAAAAAAGTGTCAAATTATGTGTTACCATTATTTTTTATTACAAACATAACGCGGGGGAGATAGGTGTACAGTCCAATCATCAAAATCTTGGTTATTACACGAACAGAAACAAAACAAACATGTTAATCGGCATCAGTGGACCACCTTGTTCATATTCAAATACCTCTGCAGCTATGGCAAGAGGCTTAGTTGAAAAGAGGAGGGGGGATGGGGATCAAGCTCCATATTTGGGAGCTTTCCACATCTTAAAAGCTAGCTCGTGCAAGAACCTATCTGCCGGTATTGTGAGATTTCCACCATTCTGCATAACAAGAAAAAAGAAACATGTAAAGTAAAGCAATAATACAGAAATGGATCATTACAATGTCACTTAACAAGCCAACCACTAGGAAAATTCTAAGCATCGTTAATCTTTAAGACTAAAAGTAATGATATCCAACAATGAAGCCTTAAAATAACTGCAAACGCTTACAGAATCAATTGTATGTGGTATATTGGCATAACCACTCAAGCACACATGTTGTTGGTCAATAATTTGGAAATGTCAAGATTTAAAGTGAATGGACAAAGAACACACATTAAGAGAAAGAAACAGAACAGGGCCTCGTAATAAGGCATGCAGCAAAGCAAAAATAAAAAGGCTGTCCGTAATAAACTATGAGCTTGTGAGTAAAATTTCAAAACAAACCTCCATGAAATCTTGGAAGGTAAACCTCTGTACATTATCCTTGCGAGTCACAGCATGTTGCAATTGAGCTATTAACATTGGCGAATGGTGCCTGCATCATTTGGTATGGAGGTAAATATGCATGAACATCCAAAAAGAAAGCAAGGATTACTACTGATGGCGATATCATTAACTATTGCACTTTTGGTACACAACAATTAAATAAAACTGAACATATCCTTTGCGAGCCACACCAAAAGTGTTTGATACACAACATAGGTATATGTTTTCTTTGGTTCCACATTTTCAGTGGAATTAAAAGGCACCACTCCGTTTTTTCAGTCATCTCTCATGATCTATTAAGTAAACTTTTTAATATGCACCAAACATGAAACAGAAACCATATGTTCAGTTTTATCCCATTATAACCTATCTACCAAATGCTAGCTTATATTACCTCACATCCTTGCGAGGAACTCCTCCTTTCAAAGCATAACTTTGTAAAGGATACAGCGTTGAAAAACAAGAGTCCTTCTCATCAACTTTCTTTGACACTGAAAACATGGACTCATCATCCTCCAAGACCTTGCCATAGCTCATGACAACAGACAAGTGCAGGCGAGAACCAACGTCAGATCCCGGCTGCGCTTGTCTTATTATTGCACCAACCAATGCATCCACAAACTCCACATCAGCATTTTCCTCACTACCATTTTCCTTTTCACCAGCTCCAACATGAAGGAAAACAAGATCAAATTGGCTATTGTCTAGAACCTTCTCTTCTTGAAAGCCAAGCAACTTGAGAAGCTCAACAGCCACAATATCACCGTCTTGAGATTCAGAAGCACGTTGTTTCACCAACTCATCCAACTGAACAACATTGAAGCCATGTTTGGTACTAAAAGATTTCAACCCTGAATGGTTGGTCATTATAGCAGCTTTCATTCCCATAAACCTATATTCGGAGAAAAGAATACAAAAGCTTCATGTCACACAGTAATCTCACAAAACAGAAACAAATCTAATTGAAAAAAACAATCTTTTTTAGCACCTAAAATATCATACCCATTACACTTTAACCCTGTAAAATACTTGTTCGTTTTTTAAACAAGTTAGTCCAATAGTAACTTAGCTTGATTATTCGCTATAAATATCGAATTTTTCACCAATCCAACAATTGATTATCGTCACATTATATAATTTAGTTAACACAAAATTTTCTATAAATACAAAATTTTCTTGATGGTTTCGATTGGATGACGGTGTAAAACTATTTACATCGACTAATAACATTATGAAGGAAAAAAATGAATGATATAAAAGAAAATACCTGTTCGGTAAGGTTTGTTCATCATGAATTTGGGATGCATCAAGAAGCAGTGCGAATTCTCTAACAATTCTATCATCATCGGTTTCTGAAAACTACATATAATCAAGTGAATTAAAGAAAAAAATTAATTGATTGAGAAAAAAGTGTAGGTTAGATGAAAAAGAGAAGAGAGAAAGGAACCTGAGGGATTGGAATTGGAGAGAGTTAAGAAAGCGCAGGAAGAAAGAGAAGCGAGAGAGTGAAGGTTTGTGTGAGAAGATGGATCGATGAAACGAGCTAAGCCATCGCCGTATAGAACCAGTGATCGGCTTGGTTTGTCTGCCATTGATATTTGCTTACGCTTCTAGTAATCACAAAGATGACGAGCAACCTAACAGATTCGACAATACAAGAATGATGAAAAGTGGTTCATGAAAGTGGAGTTTTTTTTGTCATTTTTTTAATTTTTTTTGGGGGTAAATTGGTACATTTCTTTTCTTTATAAATTAATAAACTAACAATCACTTTTATAAATCAATAAGGTTTTTTTCGTTTTTTAGTAAACCCTCATTTTTCGTTTCTGAAATTGACACTCGAACTCGATGTCAGGTATATCCATATTGTATACTTCGTTAGTCATTTTAATCCAAAATGTCAAGCAATTGTTAAATGTGTTTGACGTGAGTCATTGGAAATGCTTACTTGGCAATCGTGTTGGTGTAAAACTAAAATGAAGGTATAGATATAACATGTCTCTTCTCCCAATTTTAAACATGGATTTGAAATCCTAAAAAACTTTCGATTTTGCCTCCATCAATTTTAGTTTTAATACCCTGATTTAAGGGAGGTTGAAGATGATTGGAGGTGGTGCGATGTGAAAGACACAAACAAATCGTTCACCGCATTGTCACAAACAAGGGTACAAGTGTGGACACAAACAAATTCCTTATTCTTGTTCAAGTTTGTCATTACAAGAAGAGGATTGTTATGTTTCGATCAAACACTCTAAAGAATTTAGAAAAACCATTCTACACATGTCCATATTAGTAAGAAGATTGCATCATGAATTGTAAATATGTTATTTTTTGCTTTTTGTCAATGTAAATAAGTTTTTGTCATGTGACAATTATCTATTGAATGTTGATGTGGCATGTCAATGTAATGCCACGTAGCAACGTTGATATGCCACAATACAATCTTTCAATGCAGCTTCAACACTAGGCACTATAAATTTGCCATACTACATGGAAATGATGATGTGCACCATGTGGCTTCAACACGCATTAAAAATCAAGACATTTGATTTTACAACAATGGAAAACAAAACTAGAAATTTATATGGATCAAAACCAAAATTCATTATATTTGTAGTGACTAAATAATAACTATTTTTAAACCTTTTGAAAGTAGTGGCATTAAAAATGATGATGTTAGTTAAATTTTACTTTTATTCATTTTAGTTAAATTTTACTTTTATTTTAGTTAACCTTGCATTTTTTCTTATAATTGAATTAGTATTATTTACATATATTTGAGATCAGAAAAATATAAACACTTTTTCCCCTTTATATTCAACCAGCGTCAAGACGGTATTAGTGTGCGCATCTTTTCGATTTTATTCGCATTGAATTATAAAATGGTAAAAAAAAAAACTAAGTAATGGGTAAAATTAGAAGAAAAAATGTTACATCAAAACACAATATTTTTTAACATAAGGTCAAAATAAATAAAAATATACGTATTTAGTGTCTAATATTGTTATTATAGGCGTGGGATGTTCTTTCTATTGTTGTGTATTGTTTTATTTTATTAAAATTTAAATAATTTTTTAATTATAATTAAATATTATTATAATTATAGAAATAACAAAATAGTTTAAATGAAGGGTAAAAATAGAAGAAAAAAAACCATGTGAAAAGCGTGTATCCCCTTTATATATATATTGTTATACATTATAGATATGGGAACCATAACTATGCTATGTTTAGGGGTTCATATTATGGCTTTGGTGTTGGAGAAGAAAAGCAAAAGAAAGAGAGAAATAATCCCGATTCAATTAATTTTACCTTTGAAGCGAATAACTATCCAACATTTTCGTTTTTTTTTTAAAAAAAAACTATTCCACATTTTAATTTTAGTGAAATCAAAATCAAAATATACTTTAAAATTAAATAAAGTTTTTCTTTATGAAGCTAAATTAGACCGCCTTAATTGGCACTAAAAATTAAATAAAGTTAAATACACGGTCACCTTAAAGACAAGCTTACTTGCGGGAGACTCTAAATAGTTCATGATGTTTCACTTGAAGATGTCACTGCGCCACTCTTTATATACAAATATTTCTGTTGGTTCAAAAAATGTTCCTTCAAACATACACAACATAAAAACTTGGTGGCTTTAGGGTATGATTGCAGGAACTATGCAATGTTTTTTTTTTTAGGGAAGGAACTATGCAATGTTGCCGACCATGATTGTTTGTCAACAAATTACCAGTGTTGTTACCATTTAGAGCAATGAGCAATCCAATCATTTGCCTCAAATAGACAATAAAACATTTTCTTCTCAATTTCCGGCCTCTGATTTGAAAATAAAACTTGGAAACGCAGTGGTGATATCCCTGGAAGATGACAAAGTGACACAATTAGTTATAGTTTTAAAGACTTTAGAGGAATAGAAGTAGGAAGAATTTTCCTCCTATGAAGTGGGAAAATCAATGGTTAACATTTCAATATATTCATGATTTGCTATGCATGTGAATACAATATCAATCACTGATGTATCAACGATTAGGATTGTTCATTTTAAACTAAGAATTTGTCTGCATTACCTTATTTGAGCTTATCTACTAACATAAGTACTTGTGAGATTGTTTGAGAGAGCTTATCGAAACAACTTATGACGTGCCATAAATTGTTTCAGCTTATTTTCACGAACTCTTCAGAATAGCTTATGAAAATAGGTTATAGCTTATATGAAAACAGTTTGACATTATTTTATCTTTTGTTATAAAATAGAGTATACATAAGCACTTATATTATAAGTGTTTATGCTATAAGCGGTAATTAAGATGTTTTTCCACAAGTTTGTATGTGAATTGTTCACTTTGGAAAGAGTCAGACCAAAGTAAGAAAGTAAGGAATTTTTGCATACTTCAAATAAGGAAGTGTCATGTTCTTCAAGAGAGACGGATTTCGACTCACAAAAGTTTTCCAATCTTCTTTGCTGATTTTACCATCATTGTCTTGATCAACGTCGGCAATTGTCTGCAGACAAAGTGAAGGTCATGTAAACAATATAACTCATTGCAGCTAAATTTTCATGTTTCGCTAGAAGCTGACCTTGTCAACAATAGCTTCAAGAAGATCATCAGAAAGATTCATTTCAGATTCCATCAAAATAGCTATAACCATTTGCTTCACCTGAAACCAAGTAAATCAAACACTTAATAATCAATAAGCTTATAATGCCTAAAGTGATGCGGCTTAAGTGAAGAGAAATGATATTTTAACACAAATTTTGACAACAATTTAGATAGTTAACGCAATTCAAATATGTAGTTAATTATGTTAAGTGATCGGTTAATGAAAATAACAAGGTGTCACAACTCATTAAGCATCCCGTCAACACAATTAAGCACAATTTTGAACATCACTGACCACATTTTTCAAGTGTATATTTGAACACAAATCGTGGTTAATGATAATCTTGTATATTTGTACACAACTTGGATAATTAATGGAAACACACACATGCGTGCACGCGCGCACACACACACACACACACTTGAACACCTGAAATTATATTCCTTAACCTTATACCGGCCATAATTAGCCACTGTTGTCGAAATGTCAAGTTTGTGTAAAAATAACAGAACTGTAAATGAACTACTGAACTCACTTCCTCTGGCTCAATAAACCCTGTTTGTCTCAGGTCATAGAGCTTAAATGCAACTGCAAAATTATCATCATGGGACTTAGAATTAGATGTGAACAAAATTTGATGTTCTTTGCATGAAATCAAAAGATGGTCTTCAATTTGAACATACAATCTATTTTTTCATCCATAGGGGCGTAAGGATGGAAAACACTGAGCGCATGGACAAATTCATCAAACTCAATAACGCCGTTTCTCTTTTCATCAAAAATATCAAAAACCTAGAGAAGAAAATGGAGTTTAACACATTAGTACATTCATGGCATCATTGGAAGAATCACGATGGTCTTTTTTATTTTTTACTTATGGTGTATAATTTTTTTTACACATGCATCCGATCAAAGCGTATCATAATTCCACTTCGCTATGTTAGTTCCTCAAAATCAAGCAACTGTTTTGCTAAATTCGTTTAAGCATGTTATTTTCATATACTAATTTTAACATAAAGTAAATCCATTACAATACAATTTCATCTATAATATAGGAATTAACATGGAGAAACATTCCATGGCTAAAAATTATAGGAACTGCTTACTCGATCCAGAAAAAGATTTTCTCCATTTGGGGTTTGAAATAGTGCTAATTGAAGCTCCACCTACAATTGAAAGAAAAAATACAAGTATCATCATGATCACTGCATCGCTGAATAAAGTGAAACACCCTATGTGAAAAATACCGAATATGATATTACCTTGTGAATCAAGCCATCATCAATTACAGAGCTACTTATCTTTTTAAATAGCTCATGCAATGCTTCAACTTCATTAACAGTAACTGCATTATTAACAGCACAAAAGCCAATTATTCAAACCAAAGCTTTTGTTATTCAAAGTTCAAACTAGCAAATCACATTTTTTTAGATATTGTTGGATTTTGTTAAATGCAGTTACAAGTTGGTTAGTATTAGTTACATATTAGTTTAAGTTTGTTACTTCAGTTAGGATCATTATATAAAACGCATGATACAGAAATTGTAATCAATTTTTTCCCATTTATTCAATTTTGAAGTTCATCTTTCTCTCAGTTTTTTTTCTTTCAAACATAAATGCATAAACACGGACCTAGTTTTGAAAATGTAATAGAAATGGATGCCCCCTTGTCATACAAAAGTTGTGCACTGTGTTAAATAAATCAGTGACAGAAATGGCTGAAAAGAGATGCTAAAGCGATTGAAACATAGAAGTATCTTTGGTGACCAGAACCAAAAGAAGGGGAAAACGAAATTCAGAAAAAAGTGCACTTGGACAGAGAAAGTTCTTGAATCTGTTTTTTTTTGTAGAAATCAAAACTCAATTCCACAAGGTTGTGCACATCAGAGTTCAGCTTCCTTCTTTTATATGAGTGATAGTCGCATTCCCAAGCTGGTGCATCCTCAGCGATATAAAATATACGTTTGCATTTGCATACACATCAAATAACTCACGTCAGCATCATCTTGCGTAACTCTTGCCTTTTCTTTTCCTCAAGCCTGAATACAGTGACAAGACAGAACAGTTGGTGAGGCAAACTTGGGAGGACAAGGCAACCATTCAGTAGCAGTTTCCCCACTTCAACCTTGAGGATAAGGTTTCAAAAAGTTGAAACTAAACTTTCAACGTAAACCTTGGTTGAAACCCAGCGTATATAATTTCTGGTTCTATTATCGGTAATAATACTATCTGCAGTAATTTTTGTTCGCTCTACTCTTTTATCTCTCAAATTATAGAGAATTGCTTGGTAATCTTGACTGCTCTTAAGTAACACTGTGTCACCATCCTCAGAAAGAAGCAACGGCACCAAAGGAAAACAATACTTCATCTCATCATCACTAACGTTATAATCTATTTGAAGATTCTGGTAACTAATTTTAAGAAATGGAGGCCAAGACTCTTCAACCCCGAATTTCTTCATTTGCCATAAAACCAAATCAGTTTCCTTGTAAGAATAAGAAAAGCAAAGACAGCCCCCCAACACACCAACTGTTGGTTCAGTAGGTGGCACTTCTTCAAAACCACGAGGCAGCAAGTATTGATTGTATGTCTCTGATCAAGCGAAACAATAACAAATTGCTCAACGGTAATATTCTTTTCCTTAATATTATAATGAACGTCATTGTGAATAGCCAACCAGTTAAGCATGCCAAACGTTATCACCCACACTTAGAATTCTCACAATGCTTCTCTGTTGATGTGGATGGTAACGGGACACCACCACCTTATAAGTCTCAGTTGAATTTTCACAACCAAACTTGAAGTTGAAATTGCCATGATAGCTGAAAGTTTAAAGTGGAGAGTTGCGAAAATCTTGAAAACGACCAAATATTGCAGATGTTGTCCTGGTTGCTGGGTTCCATAAACGAAACCAGTACTCTATATGCATCGGTCACAGAATAATCACTCAAACAGATCAATCCATTGCATGTACCAACCATACGAGAGCAATCTTTGTTGTCCAAATGATAGCAAGGGTCGATGGAAAAGGTGAATGACAGATTCTCAATTAAATGGTGCATGGAGTAAGGAACGACACTGTATTCCACCCCAGGTACATTGTCACTGCCATCCAAGGAATCGCCTGGTGCAAGATCTGTGATGCGCTGCGAGATTAGTGTGAAGAGCAGATTTCGTATTGCTGATCTACTAAGGTGTAGTTTCACAAAGGCAGGATATGAGGTTTTTCCAGGTCTTACAGACACACCTGAATCGAAGAAGAGATTTAACGGGGAGAAACAAAAGTACCTCAGCAATGAGATCGTCAGAGAGGACCACCGACAATAGAGTCATAGATGTAGCTGATTGGATATTCATTTAAACACTGTGAAGTTGTGGTTGAAACCTAAAGACAAGGGTTATATTGTATATTGCTGGTGCAAATGTGTTGTGGGAAATGAGGTTATATCATGTGGGACTTTCATATGCAAGCACAAGCGCAAAACTAGTATTGCAGAATAACTTCCATTTCAGTTTCCATCCCATATAAAACTATAGGACATTAACGGAAAATTGAGAAACAATATATACAAATGAACTCTTCAAAACAGTTCACTTTGACCTGAGATTGAGAAGTCTACCCCTCTAAAATGTAATTTGGGAAGAGAAAATAGCAATTGAAGAGGAAGAAAAGTATATAAAAATAAAAACTTAGTTTAATGTATTAGATTCAGAGCTTTACAATAAAGTTGAGCGGTTAGGATAATTTAATAGACCATAGGACCACATCAAAGCTGGCTTCAAACCCCACTGGCATAAATTTTTAAACAATAATAATAAATATAAAGGGCAATCAAACTCAGTTGTTATATATATTCTTTAATTATATAGTTGTATCCAACGTGATCAATTATTATGGTAGATATTATTTTATGATATTATCCTGCACATACCATCATCGTTATCAAATAACAACAAACACCTACAGCATATTGTTGGATATTTTATGATCTTTACACACAAGAATTTGACAGAATCACGGTCCTGCCATGATTTCACCGGTTTCAACCCTCAATCCGAAAATGCACTAAGCCATTGTTTACTATTTTATTGAGGATAAAAAAAAGTAAGAATTGAAATGAGTAGTTACATCTGGTTTCTTGAGCAAGGCGTAAGAAGTCTTTAGCAGTATAAGCAGATTTTTGAGTGTGAAAATTGGGAAGATGAGAATTGAAACAACCTGTGACAGCAAAGACCAAAACCTCAAAGACAGCTAAGAGTGGCATCAAAGCTGCATAGAAACACTCCCCTATTCCTGTAGATACATCCTGTGCAATCAAAAAACAAAATCCAGTTTCACAATTAAACATGCATATATATTAATTCTTGAAATCAATACAAGTTAATAATTATAAAGTAATGAAGGTAAAAAGTTACAGGGGAATGAGTAGGCATGGTGAGTGTTCTAGCCTCTAATCTATGATCGAAATTGGTGAGGATGATTATGGAAAAGCGTGTGATGCATTGTTTTGTTTTGTTTAAGACTTCCTTTCCTTTGTAGATTATGTTTCTGTTTTTGTATTCTTTATTTACTTCGAGTAGTTGTATGTACTTGTAGTGTGGAGTTGAATAAATATTCGTTTGTCCCCACTTGATGACACTGCTGTCACCACACTATCTTGCCTCATCTTCTTACACTAATCCTACGCCAGGTAAAACATTCATTGTGGAATATTGTTCAAGAATTTATAGTTTATTTTCATGAGTTTATAAGTTAATTCAACCGGTTTATAATTTAAAATTTCTAGTTTATAACAATTTTACTTCTGTGATCTTAATTTAAAAAAATTAAGTGCACATTATTTATTTATGTCATTTCATATTAATAAGCTAATTTTATCAAACATTACAAATTTAATCAACTAACTTATAAGTTGAATCGTTATAATATAGTTTATCAATTATCTGCTATTTTTTACGAAGCAAAACCTAAATATTAAGAAAAAATATTACCTCTATCTATAAATATAAGACCCTTTTTATAAAAACAAATTAAGAAAATAATGGTTATATAAAATCCTTTAATTATTAAGAGAGATAAATATTTGATTTTTTAATTCTCCTAATTTAATTATGGGTATTTTTGTGAAAAGTTCATTATTGTATCTTGAAATTTGAAAAAAAAAATCTTACAAAAATGGATGACAAAATTTTGCAAATGAGTCTTATATACAATGTAAGCGTGGTAGATTAGAAAAGACATGATCTATACAAGGTACCAATATCTTTGAAGTTGAGATCTTGGTGTCAGCCGAAGACTTAATCATTTTCTTTTATCAAAAGGAAAGAATTATTACTTGTCGCTGTTAGATTAATTATTTAATTAATTAATGATAGATTGACAATAATCAATTATTATAAGTTAATATTATATTATAAATTATGGTTTATTGTATTAAGCACTAATTATATGTGTGATTGGGCTATTCTTTCTAAATGGACCGTGATGGGTTGGACCATTTAACTAAGCCCAATGAGTGAGTTACTAAAATTATGAGTAAAGTCTTATATCCTATTTTATAATAATAAGAGACTTATCTCACTCATATGATGATAAACTTTTTATATAATCATCATACTCTATCATATAAAGGTTACTATATTTAAAAAATTATTTGAAATTTTAATTGTAAAAAAGAAGATCTTGTGTTATAAAATTCTTAAATGAAAATTTACATTCTCCTTAATTCTAAATGCAGAATATGTGGTTAACTACGAAACCCAATTCTTGATAATATTTGCCGTTAATAAAATATGTATTTATGGGGTTTCATATTATCCTTGGGTTACCACTTGTGTTAATAATTATGCTATGCTCGTGTGCAAAATATGTGGTTGATTTCATGAAACTATGTTAGTGAAAATTATACAACCACTTATGTTAATAATTTTGCACTAGCAATTAAGCATCCCACTGTTGAATATTGCATTATTATAAAAAATTTATATCAGTGGTCACTAATTTGAATCTCACTTACTCTTGTTTATATATATATATATATATATATATATATATATATATATGAGATCAAGAGAAATGTGTACACAATTTTATTCTCGTCGTTGTCATATACTCTTGTGCACACTGTAAAATATGGCATAACTTAAGAGACTTTAAACATAGTCTCATTCTAATATATTGAGATATATATTAAAATTCTTTTTATCTCAATAAGCATCATAATTGGATGTTTAAGTCAAGTTTGCTGGAATATGCACAATAATCTCTTAGCATGCAAATATATATTGTGCTTCTCTTTTAGCAACATTCCACATTTTATGAGATCATAAATAATAAGTACAATGCATAACATCAATACTCCTATCGAGTATGATATTGTGTTCTTGAAGTACTTATAAATTGAGATAATCATAAATGTTAATTCATTATTGACATTCTGGTGACCACATTTTATATTCTTTAAACTAAGTGTCTATGTTGATCCAATTTGGAGATTCTTGAATTTCCTATTTTCTATGGATTTTCACAGTCACATTTTTTTGTTAAAACTTGGATTAATTGAATGTCGTAGAACATTTATTGATTTTGACTAAATGTAATTACAATCTTAATAAGCTATCTCTATAAGTAATTACTATTCTTATATGACTTTTATAAAATTGAAAACTCATTGACAGAACTACTAACCACATACTTATATATACAAGTATTGTAATAATGATTTGATTAAGTCTATGATATTTTGGGTTAGTGGGAGTTTGTTATAGCATTTTTAGAATGCTTGAGCCATTCTTTAATGACACATTCTTTTTAATTCAAACGTGTCATTATAAATTCATCATTTGTTAGAAAAGTGAGCCTTTGACCTGTATGATTTGTTTTTCCTATTGGATTCAATTTCTACAGTATTAAAAGCTTACTTCTCTTTTGAATGATTAGTGATTAGACCATACATATAATTTTAAAATTAAAATTCTTTATTACAAGTTAAATTTTATATTCTTTTAGTAATCAAGTATTGTCATCCAATTTGGAGACTGTTAGATTAATTATTTAATTAATCAATTATGGATTGACAATAATCAATTATTATAAGTTAATATTATATTATAAATTATGGTCTATTGTGTTAAACACTAATTAGTTGATGAATATGTGTGATTGAGCTATTCTTTCTAAATGGACCGTGATGGGTTGACCATTTAGCTAAGCCCAATGAGAGGTCCCCGCCCTCATCGTTTAGCTATTTAAACGTCATCCCATCAGACGGTTAAGCATTCTGAACAAATACTCTGAAAACCTAACGCTGAACGGAATGAGGGTAGTTATTCCTCTCATAACTTGATGGCGGTCGTTCATGAACCTAACCATACAAGATACACAATTTCTTATTTCTTCTTTGTTAGTGAGGATATGCTATAATTTGTATCTAATGATCCTTGGTTAAACCCTAAAATTACTATCAGTCGCCTCCCGTGGGAGACTTAATCATATATGTCAACCACAATTGTTTTGATAGTTTCTTTAATAATTGTCTTTAAAAGTTAATCAATATGTAGTTTTTCATGTAGACTATAAATGAATGGCATGTTACAATTTTGATTGATAGTTCCATGTTTGAGTCTCACTAAAGTTTTTGAATTAAGGTATATGTAAATTCATTTTAAGAATGTTTTTTGAATTTCAAGGTCTTTTCTAGGACAACATTTATAATTTTTTTCTTTTCAATAAAATGATATGTCATTTATTTTGAAATAAGAAATCATTCTTAAAGTTTTTGTAAAAAAAATAAATATTATTCTTAAAGTTTTCATCTTTCTTCCATCTCAATTGTTTATACAAAGTTAATTTGAGGATGATTTGTAAAATGGTCATGATAACGTGTGTTTTTTGGACATATATAGAAACAAATATTTACTCTCTATTTGTTCAAAACAAATACTTACTCTCTAAAAAAACAAATATTTATTATAAAAAATTAATTTCTAACTTCTTGAGAAATAGAAACAATTTTTAATGCATAATTTCTATTTTGAATATCCTTAATATATGCTCTAAGGACACAAGTTAACATTTTCTTTTGTAAAAAAACAAAATAATCAATGAATAGATCATATACGGTACACATTCCGATCATTATTATAAAAAAAAAAATTTACTTTTAAATTTATTTAATAAATAATATAGACTACATATACTATTTAATGAATGCAATGGTGCAAAATTGGGTTTAAATTTCAAACCTACTCAATGGATTGGATCCTTTTATATTCATAGATGAAAGAATAAGTGGAAGGGCAATCGTATCCGTTTGTAGATTCATTATTCTTATCTTCGTTTAGATGTGAATGTCCGATCCGATTGATGCTGATTGTTGTTTATTTGTGATTAGTATCACATTTAGCTAAATTATGTTCATAATTGTACGTTTCTTTAATTTAGTTGGCAGGATTACTAAATATTGCAAACCTTATCTAGTATCATTCTTTTTCCTATGAAAAATGTTTGTACACACCCGTTAGTGGTCATAATCCTACAGTTGGCCGGTACGTAGGACGAAGTTGAATTGCATGTGTCCAAAACTAAAATGATAAAATTGTACAAATTCAAAGTCAAAATAATATCTGCTCTCCT
>Ga0228710_1008243_pt1 | contig 15024 bp, 14 predicted proteins | sample MedpolnodulmetaG_FD_177995 | JGI IMG/M metagenome (GOLD analysis project Ga0228710, IMG submission 177995) | Root nodule microbial communities from Medicago polymorpha collected in Santa Monica, California, United States - pink nodules | ecosystem: Host-associated > Plants > Roots > Nodule...
AAAAAAAAAAAAATCGCCGAACGATTAAATGTTAAATAAGCTAGCTTCGGATTTTTTAAAAACCATGTTATATCACCGCCGCAAAGCAGTGATTAATCATTGTCGGGAACCTATTAGACACACAAGCTTTCAGCCAAGTTTTCTCCACATGCTGATTTCAAATTTAAAGACATTTTCAGATTTTCCAAGTCAAAATGGTTAAAAATTTGTTAAAATGTTGAAGAAATATAAACATAAGAGAGTGAAAAACGTAAAAGTAACCAGATAGAAAAAAGATTAAAGAAAAGCATATGCTTATTGGTAATAAAACTCAAACACATCAATAAACATATTATAGAAAGGAAACAGGACATGTAAGAAAATGCCTTCCTATGTTAATTTAATTTCCATTAAGTGAAGGACTGTTACTGATAGCTAGGTAGGTATGAGCTCGAGTTGATTCGTTTTTTTATCAATAACAGTGACGGATTCATGAATTTTAGTAGCGGTAGCAAATATATACATATAAATTTACATATTTACAATTTTTTGTGAGTTCTCCTATTTCTAAATAAGATATACATTCTCTACTATGACGGTTTTGGATGAAATCTCTTCTTTTGCCTTTGATAAAGGAAATCACTTAGGAAGAAAATGCCTTTAATATAGTGTGCATATATTACCAATAATTTTTTTGGTACAAGATGCTAGTTTTAGTGAGATACTATACACTATTGATAATTAATACTGCACATATATAATTGTTGGACTGTTGGTGAAGAACCATGAATAGCAAGAGTACCAAGAAAATCAAAAACAAAGTGGGGGCACGAGCCTGCACAAGTGCCGACATGATTCCATCCCTGAGAAAGAAGAATTTGTGCAACTTGACTTGGTCTGCATCATCCAAAAACCAAATTTTCAAGCAATTCTCCGCGGGTAAAGTTTTAAATTGCGATCACGACATGATCCACGATATTACAGAAAATAATCGTTAAATATACTTCTATGCGATCATAAAGTCATAAAAAAACCTTGATATAACAATCCAAATTTCAGTAAACAACCTTTTTTCTATAAAACCCCTGCCATGCTTAAGCAAAAACTGTGTTTGCTTCTTAGTATCCAAAAAGTTGCAAATACTATTTATTCAATTACATTTTTCTTAAAGTCAATTTTAATCTGTTTTTAAAATGAAAAGCCATCAAATACTTACAAATTCAAATGTCACGCTATTAAAAAGTAAGCAAAGATTAAAACCAAATAAATTAACACAAAAAAAAATAAAATAATTGATCAGATTAAATTATTCAATTGTTAGTTTGATATTGCTCCGTTCCGTTCCATTCAGATAATATCTATGAAGACTAACACAAGACACCAGAAACAATAATGTCACATCGACACCAATAATAATTTGAAAAAAATTGTATAATTAAATGTAATTACATGTGTGGGTGTCGGAAACTGACACGTGTCAAATATCTTACACAAATTTGTTTGAAGTTTCGATGCTAGAGAGGATAATATACACGAGCTTATTTATTTTTAAATCAGAAATTTAGATTGATAATAAAAAAAAAATTGATCAATAATCTGAAACGCATTCCTCCAACCAATCTAATATTTCTATAAACTGACCAATTAATTAAAAAATCATAATAATCAATGATATAAGTTAAACTGTGAAGTGAATAATTCTAACCAGCAACTGTTACGAATCCAACAGTGTCAAACTGCAGAACGCCACAGATTCCGATCAATTCAGCTTCCTTACATGCAAAATGAGTCTCCATCTCTTCGCATTTGACGATGCTGGATTCGATCTCGCGTGTGACCTGAATATGAGCTTCGATTTCTTCGTTGACCTAATTGATCAATAATAATGAAACTATTATGATGATTGAAGAATGAATGAAGAGGAAGAAAGATCGAATCAGTACCTGATCGAGCATTTCCTTGAGAGATGAAATGTGAGAGAGAATCGCTCCTGAATCTTCCATTGCTGTGTTGTTCTGTTACGCAATGCGACAAACACTTTGAATGAGAAATGAGAGTTACCGCCACATTTCAACAGTTCAGTTTCATGTGTCCCCCGCGTGTTGATTTCTTAGTTTGGGCCCATTCTCTCAAAAGGTTTTGGGCCTTTTTTTAATAGTTTGTTGAGTCAATAAGATTGCTCTTTTTACCCCTTATTTGTTCTTTATCTTGAAAAACAATATTCGAGAGTTATCTCTCGAAAATCCCTTATTCAAAGGGATTGGGAGCTTGTAGTGCATATGTAGTGGAGTTTTGGAGGGTGGTCGAAGGTTTGATGTTGTCTAGATTGTGTGGTTTTCAGAAAGTGGAGCTCCTTATTGATTCTTGGGTAGTAGCTTCGACACTTGCTTTAGGGGAAGGAGGAATAGTGGATGATTGGAGCTTATTGCAAAATATTAGAAGATTGTCGGAGTTGGAGTGAGAGATCAAGATTCGGCATTTGTATTGGAAGAAAACAAATGTGCTTATGCGCTGGCAAATATGACATGTGATGAAGGTTTTTCTTTTAATGAGCATTGTTCTGCTCAAATTCATTTGTTATTTTTAGCTTACTCTATTGGTATTTCGACTTTGTGCTTTGTTAAGCGGTAATTTTTTTTTCGTGCTAAAAAAAATACAAAATGTCGTTCATAAGTTATTTCCATAACAGTCTGTGCATTTATGGCAACCAAAATAACAATCATCTCTTTATTTCTTATTTGATATTCTAGGGTGTGTTTATTTCAAGTTATATTTGTAGATTCCTAGGAATAAAATCATAAAAATACATATGTCTATGTTTATTACAAGTTTACTAAATTTTATTCCTGGGTATAAATTGTTCCTGGGAATAGAAAAGTTTTCCCAAAGAAAAGGGTGGGAATAAAGTTCCCATGAAGATGAGAATAAAATTATGTGTATTTACCTATTATAATCCCTATTTTTAAGGTTCCTTGGAATATTATAAAGTTAAACAAACATATTTTTTCTCAATACCTTGAAATAAAATTCTCATCTTTATATTCCAAGGAATGTTATTCCTAAGAATATATTTGATAAACTTGAAACAAACACACAGGGTCAATTAAACGTTGTCTATTAATTTAATTTAACTGTAAAAAAAATTAAACTCTTAATTAAATAATTTTGGTAAATTTAGTCATTTTATTCAACTTTACGATACAATTTTAGAGATTCTATAATTGTTGTGATAAATACAAAAGTAGATTTAAGGCAAATAGTAAGCTTTTCATATATTTTTATAAGAGTCGTGAAATTGGATCATACCTGGTCCATATTTTTATCAAACAATTTATCGGGTTGTCCCTTATGTTCAAATTTAACACAAGACCGCTTTGAAGGACTGGCATTCTGTTCATGCTAAAAATATACCAGGAAAAATTGAAGGTTTAAAAAATAGGCTATCTAAGTTAGATGATCAAGTGGATGATGGTGGGTTATCAGTGGAAGAGTTGGAGGAGATGAGGAATATAACGCACGACATTCATTCTTTGTCGCGTGTTAGCGCTAGTATTACTTGGCAGCAGTCTCGTTCTCGCTGGTTGAAGGATGGGGATGCTAACTCAAAGTATTTCCATTCGATGCTTTCTAGTCGTCGTCGAAGAAACTCCATTGTATCGTTGATGGTGAATGGCAATCTTGTGGAAGGTGTTCAGCCCATCCGGAACGCGTTTTTTTCCCATTTTCAAGAACATTTTGCGGCACAAAACATCTTAAGACTAGGGGCTGAAAATTTATTGTTCAAGCAATTGTCTTACGCGGAAGGAAGGAGTTTAATTTTACCTTTTACAGAAGCTGAAGTAAAAGTTGCGGTGTGGGATTGTGATAGTTTTAAAAGTCCAGGCCCAGATGGTGTGAATCTTGGTTTCATTAAGGATTTTTGGGAGGACATCAAAGGCGACGTTATGCGATTTATCTCCGAATTTCATAGGAACGGCAAACTATCAAGAGGTATAAACTCTACTTTTATAGCTCTTATTCCTAAAGTCGACAGTCCTCAGAGATTAAATGATTTTTGCCCTATAGCATTGGTTGGGTGCCTGTATAAAATATTATCAAAAGTGTTGGCCAGTAGGTTGAGGTTGATTATTGGTCGGGTTGTATCAGATACTCAGACATTTGTGAAAGAAAGACAGATTTTAGACGGCATTTTAATTGCAAATGAGGTGGTTGACGAGGCTCAAAAATCAAACAAGGAGTTGATGCTTTTTAAAGTTGATTTTGAAAAAGCATATGATTCGGTGGATTGAAGTTACTTGGACACGGTTATGAATAAAATGGCGTTTCCGGTGTTGTGGCGAAAATGGATAAAAGAGTGCGTGAGCACAACCACTGCCTCAATTTTAGTGAATGGAAGTCCCACAGATGAGTTCCCCTTGCAACGGGGCCTGCGTCAAGGGGATCCTCTTTTCCCTTTCTTATTTTTATTGGCAGTTGAGGGATTGAATGTTTTGATGAACTCCGTGGTGGAAAATAATTTTTATAAGGGATACGAGGTTGGCACGTCAAATTCGGAGGTGGTGTCTCATTTGCAATTCGCGGATGATACACTCTTAATAGGTGAAAAAAGCTGGGCAAATGTGCGAGCTTTACGGGCAGTGTTGACTTTGTTTGCAGACATGTCTGGTCTTAAAGTGAATTTTAGTAAGAGTTTATTGGTTGCCATCAATATAGGGGAGTCGTGGTTGGTTGAGGCGGCCTCCTTATTAAACTGTAAAATGGGTAAAATTTCGTTCTTGTATCTTGGTTTGTCGATTGGAGGAGATCCTCAAAAGTTAGCTTTTTGGGGACATGTGATAAATACCATTAAAACTAGATTGGCGGGGTGGCAAAGTCGCTTCTTATCATTCGGGGGCCGTTTAATTCTTCTCAAGTCTATCCTGACCTCGCTTCCTGTCTATGCTCTTTCCTTTTTCAAAGCTCCGTTAGGTATCATTTCTCTCATTGAATCTATTTTTAACAAATTTTTTTGGGGAGGGAGTGAGGTTAACAGGAAAATTTCCTAGATTGCTTGGAGCTCTATCTGTTTACAAAAGGAGGACGGAGGTTCGGGGGTGAGGCAGTTGAAGGAATTCAATACCGCCTTGTTAGGCAAGTGGTGTTGGAGGATGTTGGTGGAGAGAGGCAAATTGTGGCATAGGGTTTTGGTGGTGAGGAGGCAGGGAGGTTGGGGGCCGTAGTGTTTCACCGTGGTGGAGAGAGATAGCGAAGATTAGGGATGGAGTGGGTGAGAATGATGGGGGCTGGTTTGCAGAGAGGGTATCGAAAGTTCTAGGGGATGGGAAAAATACTTACTTTTGGTTGGATAGGTGGGTAGGAGATGTTCCCTTGTGTAGGAGGTTTGCTCGTTTATTTGATCTTACAACAAATAAGTTTAGCACAGTGGCAGATATTTATGCTCTTGGTTGGGAGGACGGTGGTGAGGCGTTGAATTGGAGGAGACGGTTGTGGGTGTGGGAGGAGGAGTTGGTAGAGGAGTGTAGGATTTTATTGGCTAATGTTGTAGTGCAGTCAAATGTTTCTGACAGGTGGCAATGGGAGCTGAAAAAACATGATGGATACAAAGTCAGAGACGCTTATCATGCGCTGACACACATGGCAGCCCCCACTCTTGATGTGATAGCAAACCTTGTCTGGCATAAGCAGGTTTCTCTGAAAGTTTCCATTGTTGCGTGGCGGTTGCTGAAAGACGGGTTACCAGCTAAAATCAATCTCCAAAGGCGCGATATTGCACAGGTCACATACACTCTGTGCGTTTCGGGGTGCGGTAAAGAAGAGTCGGCATCACATTTGTTCTTACATTGTCATGTTTTTGGTTCTATCTGGCAGCATATTCGATCTTGGATTGGCGTGACTGGTGTTGGTACAAACAATGTCAGTGAGCATTTTCAGCAATTTATACATTATTTAGGTTATTCAAAGGCTCGTCGTTCATTTTTACAATTATTATGGCTTCTGTGCGTTTGGCTGGTGTGGAATGAACGAAACAACAGGCTGTTCAAAAACACTGAAACACCCATTTAGCAGCTATTAGATAAAGTTAAATTTCATTCATTGTGGTGGCTTAAAGCCAATAAAACCACTTTTGTGTACGGTTCTCAAAGTTGGTGGTCGAACCCTTTATATTGTCGGGGTATCGATTGATCTTTATTTGTAATTATACTGTGTGACAATATGTTTGTCGGGTTGGAACCTCTAGAACACCTTGTGCTGAGGACTTTCCTTCTCCGTTGTTAATATATTTCATTTTGATTTATTCAATTTTTTTTTTAACACAATATCCTTTTTTTTCTCTAAAAAATAAAAAACAAAATATCCTTCTGAAAATCCATATCATATGTCATCGATGATAAAAATTATTGCACGTAGTTAAGAATATTAATAAATGGAGTATAAAACTTTTCTCTCCTAGGGTTTCCAAAGATAGGGTTTCTAGCGCCTCCCCTTTCTTGGGCTGCCGCCGCACCTTGGGCTGGATCCATCTCAGTGAGAAGTTGATCTACGTCTGATCCATGATCTAGATGATTCCTTACAGCCTTTATATACCGTCTCTTTTTTCTATTTTGATCATCACATCCAAACTCTATCCTCCTTGGGTCTGTACGCGTGTTTCTGTTTCTAAATTGAGTCCACCTGTTTTCTTGGTTTCTTCCTTTGCTGTTTTCTTCCTGCAAGCCAATCCCATGGATCCCTCAAACCTTAACCTTGATGGTCTGACTTTGTCTGAAGAGGGACTAACCCTAAACCTTGAAACCGAGTCTAAACCCACTGCCATTCTTGAACACTGTTTGATTGGTCGAGTCCTTGCTGATCGTGAAATCCAATTTGCCTATTTCAGTGAACGTATGTCGCGCGCCTGGAAGCCAGTCAAACGGGTTACGATCACGAAATACATTGCTGATCGTTACTTGTTTCAGTTTCACCATAAGGTGGATGCGACTCACGTCCTTGATGAAGGTCCGTGGTTGTATGATAACTTTCATATTGCCATGGATCGAATCAACCCTGGTGTCGTTCCCAGCTTTATTCCTTTAAATCATATTGATTTTTGGGTGCAAGTCCATGGTCTGCCATTTGGTTTCATCCAACCCAAAGTAGGTCAATGTCTAGGAAGTTTTCTAGGTACTCTAAAGGCTTACGATGGTCGAAACACAATCCATAGCGCTTATATGCGCATCAAAGTGGCCATTGATATTACTGTTCCCTTGAAAAAGGAATGGCGTGTCCGTGCTAGCAACGGTTCGTTTGTGACTGTTAATTTTAAATATGAAAAATTGGGTGTTTTTTGTCATAGGTGCGGTTTGCACGGTCATGCGGACAATGTAACACCCTAATTCCCAACGTTGATTTAATAAATGCTGCGAATAATTTTAAACAAAAAGGATGTTACACATACTCATCAATCATTCATTCGAATAATAAATAATACGTTATACTTCAGAATGTGGAAAATTCTTCAAAAATATTTTATAAAATGATCGAGTGTGATTCTCAATCGTCATTGTAGAAAATATCATAATGATTTCAAATATTTAAGGTTCCTAAATTTAAACATTCAACGTTTGACCCCAACCTTAGTGTTACAGATCAGAGCGCGTGATTATTCGACTACATAAATAATTAGATAAAGCTACAGAAGTATATCTTCGTCGCCACCTTCTAAATGTCCCGTAACTAGAGCTCCTCGTCCCGAGTGTCTGTACCCCAAGAGTCTAGACACCATAATACACAACAACAACAAAGGGGTGAGAATATTCATCGTAACATATACTAGGATACATGAATAATATATAAGTAGGCATAACATCATTTGATCATCATTTACAACATATTAACAATTCTTCATCAGGTTACACAACATCATTAACACATCATCATTATCATAATTTTTCAGTTTTAAGGCATTAAAGAAATGCACATATCACGCACAATACATCACATTGAAACATATAACATATACCACATATATCACATATACTTCATATAGACCTAACATGAGACATATGCAAATGCACTTCGTTCCTGGACCTATATGCATCCCGGTACAAGTTTCTAATCAACATTTGTATCTCAGAGTTGTGTTACTGAAAATACATACAACATTCGTCATTCAACATGGTCCTAAATATGATATGATTCATGAAGACTCACTAACAACATATAGAAAATATATCAACAACAACAAATCATCTTCACAACATAGTTTTTTTCCTCATTTTACTTATTATTATAAAACAAGTACGTCATTCGTCATTATTCAACATTATACAACATGGTTATTACTTCATCATTCAACCTTTTACAACATAGTCATTACAGTTAAGTTTTTACTTCACCATTATCGTTACAACTACCACTTTTATTCTCCCTATATAAACAACATTGCGCCATATCACCTCATTCACTCTTATCATCCTTCATTCATTCTAACTTAGGTCATTATCTCTCTAGTGATTCGTTATCTTGTCTCATCGCTAACATTACCCCTACATTATTTATTAATTAATACAAAACTTTATATTCCCATTCTATTTGTCCTATCAATTCTCTCAACATCATATACCCTTTTAAATCGACCACACTCATTTCATTTCAACCTAAGGTCGTTACTTCATACTTAACTTCCTATCTTCGTTTATATTTCATCCTAACAATTTCCTTGTCATCATCAATTCTCTAATTCGACCTCACTATTTACCTTGACTCTTTTTCTCTTCAACCTAAAAATTTTCCTACGTTCTCTCTCTTCTTATACACATGTCTCTACAATTACCCTTTACTCTGATTTACTATTATTTTCACCTTTATTAGTTCATGAATTACCCTCTTACAACTCTCTCTCTATTTTACCTTCAAGTCTTCCACAACATCATTTATTACGTATTGCATCGTCGCCATATCATTTATACTATAAACATACCCCACCATATTTCAATGTTAACATCTAATTCATCGATTAACATCATATCTACATATCAAATATATATAGTTTACATATTCATCATTTCAATATCATGTTTAAAACACACATCCCTCATTAGTTGTATCCTCTTATTCTTTTAGGCTCGTTAAGTTTAGAAACATATTTTCATATATAGTTTAATCATTACTATCTTCTATTGTCTTAAGCCACTCTCACAAGTTCATGTTTTGGACTCGTCACTGCCTTGTGGTAATCACTCCTATTTATGCCTAAGCACACTTCTTCATTAGACATATCTTTTAAGGAACCTTACTTTTAATTGACATGCTAACTGCTTGCTTAGACTCACTATCTCTATCATAGTTGTTTTAGAGTCCATAAAAAAAGTTGTGCTGAAATTTCCTGAAAACGCAACATGACCCATACGTGGTGTTTAAATCATAACACAAGTTCTAGAGGTAATAATGGACTCAAACCAATGGGTAATTAAAGCTAACCCACACATATACAACTTTCATGAATACTTTCAAACCTAATTCGGAACTTAAAGTGGCAGACAATTTGATTTTCCTATGTTTGGCGAAAAAGGACGACCCTGTTGACCCTTGTGTAGTATATTTATCATATCTTGAGTTCTAGATACTTAACTAGAGTCACTCCAAAGGCTAGTGAAATGTAACATCCATATCTACAACTTTCATTAGTATATAAAAACCTAATTATGAACAGAAAAGTCCCAGTTTTTATTTTTGTTTTTCGGTTACAGAAATCGACAGGAGCACGACCCTGTTGACCCCTATGTAGTATTTTGATCAAATCTAGAGTTATAGACACTTAAATAGAGTCCCTCTAAATGCTAGTGAATTATAACATCAATATCTACAACTTTCATGAAGACGTAAAAATCTAATTATGAACAGAAAAGTCCCAGTTTTTATTTTTGTTTTTCGGTTACAGAAATCGACAAGAGCACGACCCTGTTCATCACTGTGTAGTATTTTGGTCATATCTAGAGTTCTAGACGCTTAAATTAAGTCACTCCAAAGTCTAGCGAAAGATAACATCCATATCTACAACTTTTATGAAGACACCTAAACCCAGTTCGGAACTTAAACCTGTCAAATGGAGATAGTAAGAAATGCACGGTGACAGCAAAATCGCAGTTCTGCTGCGATTTCATTTGGGGAATCCTTTTCGACTCCGTTTTTGATCATATACTCTCCAAACTCGACCCTAATCTTCACCCCATGATTACACTATCATTCAAACACCAATTCCTTGATAACCTACTGGATTATCCACTCATTTTTAGGCTAAGAAAAACTCAATTCAGAAAGCTAAACAAGTTTTCCTCAATTCTCATCTTTCAACTTCATCATCTTTTAATTCGTTCATCATAAATCTCTCATCGCAGTCTCATAATAACAACAACAACATATTACAATTAAAGACAACCCTACCATTATATATTTGGATACCCTAAAGGGCAAAGATTCTCCCCCTTACCTCGATGTTTTGCAAATTGATGAATTCCTACAGTTGAATCTCTCATTGGCTGTCTCTTTATGCCTCCTTTCCTCTTAACCCTAGTTTTCTTCTTTTGCCTCCGCTATCTTTTTCTCTTTTTTGTTGCCCCCTAATTCTCTAATCTCCTCCTCTATTTATAACCAACAAGGGTTTGTTTCTCACTTAATCTTTTTAACATGGTTACTATCCGCACCTCTATTTTGGTTACTATTCTTGTTGTAACTTCTCCGCCTTGCTATTCAAACCTCCCTCTGTTTAAATCATTAAAACACTACTCAACTCACTAACTACACCTCATTTCTTCCCAATTTTACTAATCCACATCCGTTTGCAATCTACTTTCTTATTCTTTCTAAAAACTATATTTTCTAAACATTATTTTCTCCCGCTCTTTAACGTCCTAATCAACACATCCATTTTCTCCTTACCTATTCTCCTAATGAATTCAAATAAATAAATTAATACAATCTAACTACCAATACTAATAATAACAATAATTCTAATGTTATCTAAAAATAATACTAATAAACTAATATTAAAAATCGGAGTGTTACAGACAAGGTGTGCTCAGAGTTGTATGAATTGGACTCTGATGATGGTGTTAGAAACTGGGGTGTCTATCTCAACTGATCAAAGGTTTGGTACTGCTGCAACCAACCGTTGGCTGCAAGACCCTATCCCTGCAACTATGCCGTGCCAAAACAACACTGATGATGGTGGTTTCGCTGCTCAATACGCAACTGTTGCAGGTACCGACACTGTGCCAAATTTTAATGACAGGATGCTTGCTGTCCACAGCCAGATAACCGCAATCAAACATGATGTGCTCGCTGCCTAGAACGCTGCCAAAGCAAAGCAAGGTACATGTGCTAGTTTAACTTGTCAAATGCACTTTCTGCCTTCTTCTTCAACAGGCAACTCGTCTTCAAGCTTGCTGCCCAACCGGCCTTTGGTGCTTGGCCTGCCAGCTGCCTCTTTCACACATGCTGGTTGTGACGAATCACATGACGACACAGGCTCTGAATTGAAGAAAAGGAAACGGATGTTGACCCTTCAGAATGGTGACAAATCATTTGCTGCTGATGGGGATTTGGGAAACACTGTAATAGGAACTGATGTTAGTCATGGGGGCGATGTAGAAATGAATGTAATTTTTAATCTGTTGTTTGATGAAAATGTTGTAAAGGCAGGACCTGATGATCAGGCCTGCCTAGGTAAATGAGTTTAGTGGCATGGAATTGTCGGGGTGTAGGTAGCCCAAGTACAATTCCTGATTTAAAATACCTAGTCCGGCATTTCAATCCGAAACTCTTATTCTTAAGTGAGACACTAGCTCACCGAAATAAAATTGAAGAACTGCGTTATTTGCTTGGTTACGATTCTTGTGTTCATGTAGACCGCACCGGTAGAGGCGGGGGTCTTGCTTTATTTTGGCGAAATTCTTTTAACTATCAACTTATTGATTTTTCCAACAATCATATAACTGTTGAAATTATTGACACTATACTTGGTACTTGGAGAGTTACTGGTTATTATGGTTATCCGAATAGTGGCCGTAGAACTACCGCTTGGAATTTTCTCCGTCAACTTTCTAATAGTTTTGCAGGTCTGTGGTGCATTTTTGGGGATTTTAACGACAATTTACAGGTAAATGAGAAGAGGGGGCGCAACATCAGGCCTCAGTGGCTCATTAATGGCTTTCGTCATGCAGTTCTTGATTCCGGTTTGTCAAATGTACCTTTCGACGGATACCCTTTCACCTGGTTCAAGAGTCTTGGCACACCACGTGCGGTTGAAGAAAGGTTAGATCGCGCTCTTGCAAATAATTTATGGTTTAACATGTTTCCCAATGCTTCTTTGGAAAATCTTGTAGCACCCGCGTCTGATCATTATCCTATATGGTTGCAATGCTCCCCTAAGCCTCAGCCTACTCATCATAAAAGACATTTTCTCTGTGAAAATGCTTGGCATTTGGAACCGGGGTTTAAGGATTTAGTGACTAATTCTTGGCAGGTACATTCTACTAATACTATTATTCCAAAGTTGTCATCATGTGCGAAGGATATGTATGTCTGGAGAAAAACTCATTGCCACAATTTAAAGCGTGATATTGATAATTGTCGAAAACAAATGCAAGACGCACGACTGCAAGCTTCTGGTGAGGACCAAACTCGCATGTTTGAACTTAGGAAACGCATGCAACGGCTGCTGACCTAAGATGATGCCTATTGGCGTCAACGTGCAAAAACTCACTGGTATAAGGATGGAGATAAAAATTCAAAGTTTTTTCATGCATCGTCAACAACTCGGAAAAAGGTAAACCGTATAATCTCTCTTGATGATGATGTAGGGAATAAGGTTACTAGTGAACAAGGTTTGCAAGAAGTAGCGCGGAATTATTTTGTGAATATTTTTCAACAACAGGATAGTGATATTTCTTCTGTTATAGATGTTATTAATCCGTCTATCTCTGTTAATGATAATGCTATGCTCACGACACCTTTTACTAAGGTCGAGTTTCGAGATGCTACTTTCTCTATGCATCCGGACAAGTGCTCCGGCCCTGATGGCTATAGTCCGGGTTGTTACCAACACTTTTGGAACTTATGCAGTGATGACATCTTTAAGGAATGCAGTGATTACTAACATTGCCCTTATTCCAAAAGGTTCTACGCAGGTTAGCATGAAAGATTAGTGACCAATAGCACTATGCAATGTGTTATATAAATTTCTAAAGTATTAGTGAACAGGTTGAAGAATGTATTGTCTTAGTGCATCTTTAACAATCAATCTGCGTTTGTTCCCGGCCGTTCCATTCTGGACAATGCTATGGTAGCCATTGAGGTTCTACATTTCATGAATGCCAAGACACGCGGGGAAGATAGGTATGTTTCTCTCAAACTTGATATTAGCAAAGCCTATGATCACATGGATTGGAATTATTTAATGGTTGTTTTAAATAAAATGGGTTTTCATCATCGTTGGATTCACTGGATGCGCATGTGTGTCGAGTCCGTAGATTATTCTGTGCTTGTTAATGGTGAGCAGGTTGGCCCTATTATTCCAGGGCGTGGTCTCCGACAAGGGGATCCTCTTTCCCCCTATTTGTTTATTATTTGTGCAGAGGGTTTATCATCTCTCATCAGAGACGCATAGATAAGAGGTGTTCTTACGGGAACAAAGGTTTGTCGCCAAGCACCTTCTGTTTCCCATCTTTTGTTCGCTGATGATTGCTTTCTATTTTTCAAAGCTAATGAGGAACACGCACATGTTATGAAAAATATTTTATCCACTTTTGAGTTAGCTTCGGGTCAAGCGAGTAGTTTGCCAAAATCAGAGATCTATTGTAGTCGTAATGTCCCTGACGATCTTAAAATCACTATTACTAATATTCTTGGCGTTCAAGTTGTCTTGGGTACAGGTAAATACCTGGGCCTACCTTCTATGATAGGTCGAGACCGCAAAGCTACATTTGCGTATATCAAGGATCGTGTTTGGCATAAAATAACCTGGAGTGGCAAGTGTCTCTCAAAAGCGGGTCGCGAGGTAATGATAAAATCTGTTTTGCAGGCTATTCCCACTTATGTGATGAGCATTTTCAGCTACCCAATACTTTGATCGACTCCATTGAAAAGATGATAAACTCTTTTTGGTGGGGACATGGTAAAACGACGAAACGAGGGATACATTGAATGAATTGGGAGAAGTTGTCGGCACCAAAAATTCATGGAGGTATGGGTTTCAAGGACCTCTCTGCTTTTAATTTAGCTATGTTGGGGAAACATGGATGGAAATTTATCACAGAACCGAATTCTTTAGTTGCTCGAATTTTTAAAGCTCGATATTTCCCATCTAGTTCCTATCTCACGGCTACTGTTGGACATAATCCGAGCTATGTTTGGCGCAGTATCATGCGTTCTAGATTTATAGTGCGCGGGGGAGCGCGGTGGAGCATAGGCTCAGGTGCGACCATTTCCATTCTCAACGAACCTTGGTTGTCAAATGGGGAGTTCATTAGTAGTGATATTCTAGGTTCTCACTTTGTTCATAATTTTACCATTAATATTCTGATGAATTTACATGACAAAAGCTGGAATGAACAGGTGGTTAGACAGGTGTTTAGTGCGGATATTGCAAACAAAATACTTCACACGCCACTTATTTCTCAGGTTGAGGAAGATAAAATTATCTGGAAAGCGGAAAGGCATAGACGCTACTCTGTACGTAGTGCTTACAGGTTGTGTGTAATAGAATTAATTGATTCCTCTTATTTATGGCGTCTGGGGTATTGGTCTGGTATTTAGAACCTTAAAGTTCCACCGAAGGTTAAGAATTTACTGTGGGTATATGTCGTGGCTGTTTACCGACCCGTGTCTGTCTATTCGATAAAGGTGTTGTTTGTCCCACTAATTGTGCTTGTTGGAACAAAGGGTGTTTCGCAAAATCACCTTCTAAGTTTTGATGATAACAAGGTATTAAAAATTGTCAATTGGATATGCTAAACATTTGTTCAAGTGTACATGACCATAATCAAAGTCTTATTCATAGAGGTTCTG
>Ga0228710_1008244_pt1 | contig 15021 bp, 9 predicted proteins | sample MedpolnodulmetaG_FD_177995 | JGI IMG/M metagenome (GOLD analysis project Ga0228710, IMG submission 177995) | Root nodule microbial communities from Medicago polymorpha collected in Santa Monica, California, United States - pink nodules | ecosystem: Host-associated > Plants > Roots > Nodule...
CTACTTCCGGTTTGTGGAAGGAACCTGTATAATTGCTTGTGTTCTTTCTTTCTCTGCTCTCTTACTATCTATCCGCTGCATTAAGACTCTGAACTCAAGTCAGACTCTGAACTCTATCAGACTCTGACCCTGGGACAGTTTTCATAACATAAGAAGGAGAAGTTTTTGAAAACTCAATTCAACCCCCCTTCTTGTGTTTTTTCTCACCTTCATATTCTAGATTCGTTATGCTAGATTTATGTTGTTGAGTTTTTGCCCATATGTCGGGACTTGGAGATTTATATGATGATGTATATTGATCTTATGACATGTATATTTTGGAGATGTATGACTTTTATCCGCTGCGACTGTTGAGGAATTTTATATATGCATGTTGTTTGAATCTTGATGTGAAGACGTAGCGTCTATTTCTTGAATATATGCTTTATTCACGTGTTTTATCGCTTTAATAGAAATAGGGCGTTATAAGTTTTATGTAGAAAAAATTATTTTTTTCAAGTTTAATGTGTTGAATGCATCCATCCTAATACACAATTTCTTCTTTAAGCTTCTTAACAAAGTGCCTTAAAGGCACTTGTTAGCATTTCCCATAAATAAAATTAATCTCATATACTACATATGAATATGATACATCTATGAAAATTGTTGTTGACACATTTGGTTTGGCTGAGAAACACATGTAAAAGACGAAAATGTTCCTCGACAGTTAACTGCCGAATTATGAATCCGGCTACAGTTAACTCCCGAGGAAACGGAGGTCATACTTTATTTTGGATTGATAGGTGGGTATGTGATGTCCCTCTTCAGGTTCGCTTTAGTAGATTGTTTGAGTTATTAGAAAATAAATTATTAACTGTGGCTCAAATGTTTCAGTTGGGGTGGGAGGAGGGGGGTGATGCGTGGAAGTGGAGAAGAGGATTATGGGCTTGGGAGGAGGAGTTGTTAGTGGAGTGTAGGTTGTTATTACTGTCTGTTGTGTTGTAGGATTCTGTTGATGACGCGTGGTCTTGGATACCTTACCCTATAGCAAGTTATACAGTCCGCGGTGCTTATCACATGCTTACAAGTGACACGATTTCCACGTTCAATGCTCCTTTGGTGCTAGCGCCCCTACTCTGGAGGAAGGATATTCCGCTTAAAGTATCAGTTTTTGCTTGGCGCCTTTTTCGTAATAGATTGCCTACCAAGGCGAACTTATTTCGTAGAGGAATTGTTCAACATGATGCGCAGATGTGTGTTACAAGGTGTGGCTTGGTGGAATCAGATGTTCATCTTTTCTTGCATTGCGACACCTTTGGTCAGGTTTGGCAGCATGTTCGACATTGGTTGGGTGTTTCTTCAGCTGATCCCGCAACTGTAGTAGATCATTTTCATCAGTTCGGTACTTCCTCAGATCTTGCTAAATCAAGATGCTCCTTTATGCATTTAATTTGGTTTGCATGTTCGTGGGTGATTTGGAAGGAAAGGAATGCTAGAATTTTCTAAGCAAAAGAAAGCACAACTTATCAACTTTTGGAAGAAAAAAAAATCAAACTCCTTTCCTTTTGGTGGTTTAAAGCTCATTCTATTGCTTTTCATTATCGCTTTCATGTTTGGTGCCATAACCCTTGTCTTTGTCTGGGGATTGGTTAACCACTATTTTAACCGTTGACACTCTTTTGTAATTATTGGCTATCCTTTTTTGCACACCTTGTGCTGAAGGGATAGTCTGTTGGTTTATAATATTCCATTTTGATTTCTTCAAAAAAAAACTATAGAGGAAAACTTCGGCAATTAACTGCCGAGAAAACTTCAAACCTGTTTTTTTTTTTTACAAAAACATAATCTGTCATCATTAATATTTATTGATTTTGAATGTTTCAATCATTATTTTTGTACGTTTCAAACAATTGCAGTATTATACTTATGCATATATATATATATATATATATATCTTAATAAGAATACCATTTAAATCTTGACCAAAAAAATAAAGAGCATTTAAGTCCTCAAAAAACATTTCATTGAGTGTAAAAATTAAGCTTTTGAATATTGTTTTGCAAATTACTTAAATAAAAAAAATCGTTGTGCACAATTATTTTAATGTAGAAAATACAACAACATACCGGTGGATTCTAGGGTGAGGGTCCAATTAGGTCCCTCACCGGTGAACCACGAGAAAAACACCAATAGATTAAATAAGTGGTTCAGATTTATTTAAATTAAAAGAGGGAACATGTAGAACTGCTCACATTCAATCATATCCTGCAATGGTTTCACACGTTGTTAACCGTAATTAATTGTTACGAACCGAATCGAACCGAACCAATCCATTACAAATCAATTTATTCCTGCTCACATTTGCTTTTATAATAAATAACTATTTTATGCAGAACTTTGGTGAATACAATATGTGGTTGGCAGCAGAAAATGGGATGTTTTTGCGACTTACTTCAAGTGAATGGATGACAACCATGCCTGAAAATTTAAACATGGATTGGGTTGATAGCGTAAAGGTAGTTTGGCTACATGAACACAACTGTTTCTCAAATTAAATTTTTTGGGATTTCAAGTCTGAACTGTTCTCAAATTAAATTTTTTTTGTGTGAAAAGGAATTAATTGATTTGTAATGGTTTGGTTCGGTTCGTAACAATTAATTACGGTTAACAACGGGTGAAACCATTGCAGGATATGATTGAATGTGAGCAGTTCTATATGTTCCCTCTTTTAATTTAAATAAATCTGAACCACTTATTTAATCTATTGGTGTTTTTCTCGTGGTTCACCGGTGAGGGACCTAATTGGACCCTCACCCTAGAATCCACCATTTAATTGTATATAGAAATAAAATAAAATATTTAAGTAAATAAAACTAAAATAATGTCTTTTTACATTGCTCAACATTATTATTTTTCTCAAAAAAATTATTCTTATTATTGTAGAATGTTGTTATTTTAATTGGGCAAAATTTATTCTTATTATTGCTACATAAGTTTTAGTTGTTTCTTGTGGGCTAGATTTCTTCTTAATTAAGATTGCTTCTTGTGTGATGGTGGCTAAATAAATTTTGTCACTAAATAATAGTAGGGAATATTGCTTTTTTTTGTTTTCGTTACAAGTAGGGAAAATTCCTTAATTATGTTACGGTGACAAAGTTAAATTTGGTTACTCCCTAAAAAAAATTGTAAAATTTGTTTAAATAAATTTACTCTAACACGATTTGTTTGGATTTATACGAAAATATATTAGGTCAAATTGCTATTTTTTCGCAAAGGTCAAATTGCTTAATTAGGAGAAATAATCATAACTAGTCACAAAAAAAAAACCTATAAATTTCCAGATAAAAAAACACCAAAAATTGAAATTGATTTTAAACATGATTTTCATTTCGCTGAGAAGATTTTATACTTGATTATAATTAGATATTAAAATAAAAAGTAGTTATGGGTGAATTTTTTAACATAAAAAACTATAATTTTATTATCCTAATTATAGTCACGTTTAAAATATCTCACCAAATAGAGACGAGCATTAATGCAACAAATTTTATTTTTTTTCATAAGAGTAAATTTTTTTTCTACTTCCTTAATTAATTTTTTTTATTTACTTTTTACAAAAATAAACGATATTCATTCATTCAAATTGATAGAGCATATTGATGGTCTCTGTGAGCTTAATTCAATTGGTAAGGACAATGCATAATATATACAAGATCCGGGGCTTGAACCCCAAACACCACAACAACAAAAAAAGATAGAGTACATTGATACAATACGAGTTCGCTAAAAAAAAAAAAAGAATTTGTGAACCAACTTAGCATCCAACATCAATGTTAATAAAATAAAATGATAGATTGAATATGCATTTGATCAAAGCTAATCATTTAACATGGATCAAATAAACTACGCACTAAGACGGATAATAAAAAACACATGTCGCACAAAAACAGGAACGGGAAATCAAAATACACAAAGTTATGTTAAGACGACAAAATCACAAAAACACATGAAAGAAGACTGAAAATATATGAGAATCACTTAATTATCTAAAAGAGAAAGAAACACAATTTGGAGGAGGGATTCTAGGTCAAAATTGACCATAAACCACCCCACTTCCGTAGACCAAAAAGAAGAAAAGTGATGACCGCTTGAGTTTTGAGAAGAAGAAAAGAAAGAGCAACAATATTTGAAAAAATTAATTTTTGACTAGTAATAGGGAAAAGAAAAGAGGATATATAATTTTTTTTTGTATATCCTCTTTTCTTCTTGTAAAGATGATGTAAAATTTTACAAAAAGAAAAAGGATATATAATTTTTTGATGTATCCGATTTCCAATATACCTAAATTATTATAAAATAGTTTTACTCTTAAATACCTTCATTATGGCTCGATCGCTTTAAATATGTCTTTATATTTTTAATAATTCATTTATTTATTTTTAATTTAAGGGTCTTGTTAACCGGTGCCCTAAAGATAATGGTTAATGAATTCATAAGTAGAAATTTTGTCTTAAAAAAATAAGTTGTTACAATTGACCAAGTAATAATTACACTACTTTTTATTAAAAAGTTACTTATTTTAGTTACTTAACCATTGCCCTTAGGGCACTGGTTAGCATTCTCCTTAATTTAAATATACATCATATTATAAGGAAGAAAAAAAAATTAATCACAAATTTTAGTCAATTATTTTATAAATCAAATTTTCATTAGTATAAATAATATAAAATTGAAATAAACAAATTAAATTAAAACCCTTATAATACCAATATAAAATGTGGATAGACGACACTATCCGTGTATGTCTTTTCCTAAGAAAATATAGATAAACCCTCCCTTTTAGCCTATATAATGCACATTTCTTTACCTAAACTTCACATTGAAAACCTCTTGCATTATATCTGGTATTGAGCATATTAGGTTATGGCTTATCTTAGAACAATTCATCCATGCTTGGCCATCACATGCCTCTTGTTCCTATTCTCATCCATTGGAGCTCACAACGACGGATTCTCTGTCAAATTGATTCGAAGAAACTCTTCCAATGATTCTTACAAACCAAGTACTATACAATCTGCAGTAAGTGCCTATCAAAGTGAGTATCTCATGGAACTCTCAATTGGAACTCCGCCAATAAAGACCTATGCTGAAGCAGACACCGGCAGTGACCTTATATGGTTCCAATGCATTCCTTGCACTAACTGCTACAAACAACAAAACCCTATGTTTGATCCTCAGAGCTCCTCCACTTGCACCAACATCACATGTGGATCGGAGTCATGTAATAAACTAGGTTCAAATAACTTGTGTTCTACTGATCAGAACACTTGCAACTACACCTACTCCTATGCCGATAATTCCATAACACAAGGAGTGTTGGCACAAGAAACACTTACCTTAACATCAACCACAGGGGAACCAATGGCCTTTCAAGGCATTATTTTTGGATGCGGACACAACGACAGTGGTTTCAATGACCGCGAGATGGGTTTAATAGGTCTTGGAAGAGGTCCCCTTTCACTCATTTCTCAAATAGGTTCTTCCCTTGGAGGCAACATGTTTTCTCAATGTTTGGTTCCATTCAACACTGACCCTAGTATTACAAGCCAAATGAATTTCGGTAAAGGGAGTGAAGTTTTAGGGAACGGTACAGTTTCTACACCTTTAATTTCTAAAGATGGGAGTGGATATTTTGCTAGCCTAATAGGCATTAGTGTAGAAGATATTAATTTGCCCTTTAGTGATGGTTCTTCTTCGGGGATTATTGCAAAGGGTAACATTTTGATTGATTCGGGGACAACAATAACATATTTACCCGAAGAATTTTATCACAGGTTGATCGAACAAGTGAGGAACAAAGTAGCATTGGAACCTTTTCGGATAAGTGATTACGAGCTTTGCTATCAAACACCAACTAATCTTAATGGACCAACACTAACCGTTCATTTTGAAGGTGGAGATGTACTCTTAACGCCCGCTCAAATGTTCGTTCCGGTTGAAGGTGGTAATTTCTGCTTCGCAGTCTTCAAAACTAGTGAAGAATATGTCACTTACGGAAACTATGCCCAGTCAAACTATTTGATTGGGTTTGATCTGGAAAGGCAGATTGTTTCTTTCAAGGCAACAGATTGCACCAAATTTTAAAATCCTAGCTATGAAGTCTTCTACAATATTTTCAAATAAACTTTAATTTTTGTTCTCCTCTAATAGCAAAGATATATAGATATAAATAAATAAGTGTCATCTATGAGACGTCTCTTCCCGGTAATTATGAGTTACGCAGAAAGAGTTTCACTCACGATTCTTGTGAAGTCTTTTGCAATATTATTTTTTTATCAATATTCATTTATGAATTATCCAAAATCCTGCTGCATTTACAAATGAATATAATGCTTTCCTTCTATGTATTTTTGTGCTTGATCAGATGGTTATGGCAACTATGTGCAATGAAAAATAGCATTCACAAGAGACAGATGAACCAACGCAACTTAAAAATTAAAATGGATAATTCACCAATTAATTACTGGCATATACTGCAACAAAAGTTCATTTCAACCCACTTACATAATACTCAATCAAACACTTAAACTGTAATATAGTTAACAAATTACGTCACAAATAACACATAAATTCTATACTTCTTAGCAATTAAAAGTTAAAACACTCATTCATGAGAACCAAATCCACATCTCATGAGAGAAACATTCAATTCGTGTAATACTATATCATAATTACTAAACTACACTAATCTGTTCAGAATGCATATATCATCTTACAAGAGTTATAGTTCCATGCTTCAAAGTCATCCTTTATCCATGATTTTAAACTAAAAATAATTAAACTACAATACAACCTACATACAATTTAAAAACATAACCAAGGAGAAGGAATTAAACAAGTTTCCATTAGAAACTCAATTGCCTAGAATCAATTTTACATTATCAATTTTTGTCACATTAAAACGAAACAAATACTCACTCTTTTGTTGGGTCTCACTACTTAATATGAGATCTATATATATTTATTCAATAAATGAGTAAGCGTTGTTGAGAAGAAAATGTTAGAGTGATAGTGACTAGCACTCATCCTCATTAGAGTAACATCTTTGAATTTGTTTTATAAGTATCTTTTTCTTTTCAACATTGTTTTTTGTTTTTTTGTCAAATTTAAGCATCGACTTCTGTCGCTGTATATATGTGTATGTTTTGGATATTTTTACGTGTGCATTATTTATTTTTTTATTGTTTTTAGATATTCAATTAACATATAAATTTATCACATTTTGAAGTAACCAAAATTACAAAGATGGAGAAAGTAGAAGTTAGAAATAAGATAAAGTCAAGTGTAAAAATCATCACAAAGGAAAGAATACCTTTGATAAGACCCAAACATACAAGAACCACAAAGATAATTTCGAAAGAAAGAAAAAAACCACAAATCTCTCTAAAATGCAAATTGCATTCCATCATTTTTTATTCTTATATGACTATTTATAGGCTAAGTTTGATAGATAGAAAAAACTAATCATCACTTTTTGTAAGTGCCTTTCCTAGAAAACAAACATAATCTAAGAAATAAATTCCCACTAGGCTTACAGAAACAAAAGGTACCTACAAAATTCAGTATTAAAATAATACAAAAACTAAACAAGAATGATTCTTTTGACAAATCAATTTAACTCACGATCAAATTGTAACTCTCAATCATCTATTTTTATATGTTAAAAGTCGATTCAGTTGTAACTCCCGACCAACTATTTTAATAAAGTGAGCAATTTTAAGACGCTTAAACAACAATTGATAATCTAAAATAAGATGGAAAACATGAAAAGCCCACGAGTACTTCTTTTAATTGGTTTTGATCTTTCCAAAGTGTTTAATTCAATTTGGACACAAATTAACAAGATTGACATCGGAAAAATTTATATTATACCCTTTATCAGGGCTGTTCCTAGGGAGGTGCAAGCAGCTCTATAGAGCTGGTCCTCCCCAACTTTGAAGCCCAATTTTTTTTTTTTTAATATATAATGCCCTGAAAATATTAATATATACAAATAGTATTGTGATGTTAACGTTATAGAAGGCATGATCCAGTGGTAAAAAATGGGAGTGTTGTGATTAAGTTAAGGGTTGTAGTTCAACTCCCAGCGATGGCAGATTTTGATATTATTTTTTTAATTGTATTTTTTTTCCAGCATGATATGGTCTTTTTTGGGCTCAGTTTTAACGGATTTGAGGTCTATATGTTCTCAATGCTCTATATTATCCTTCTAATTCAATTCAACTACATATTTATAAATAAAACAATGACATTAGTGTATAAATTGCAAAGTTCTAACACCAAACATTATAATTATTCTCTAAAAAAATAAAATAAAAAACTTTATAGTTTTTTTCTCTCTTATAAAAAAAGTTTTTTTTAGGGGACTATTTTTTATTAAGGGTGTGTTTGGATTGAGGGTTTAGGAGGGGAAGGGAGGGGAGGGTTTACTTTTCTTTTTTAAATTATGGACTATATAACATGTTTTTATAAAATACATTAAGTGTGATTGAAATATTACATGATTATCATGTTAATATGTTAACTTTTTAAAAAACATTTCATAGTGTCCGTAAATTAAAAATGAAAACTAAACCCTCCCCTCATTTTCCCTCGTAAACCCTCCATCCAAACACATCCTAAGAGAGACGGGCCTCCAATTATACAGGAACGACCCTGCTTTGCATTTATACTTTCACCCCTATAAATCACAAAAAATTCGGACTTTTCAGTGTAATATTGTTGTTGTAAATAGAAACGAAGGAATTGGCTGTTGGGTATAGTTCAAGACAGTGGAAAATTGATGTGGATGGTTGTGAATTGTGATGTATTGCTATTCTGATCTTTCTTTTCGGTTCGGGTGGCGACGATGGAACCATTATAATAAGAAAAAACTATTTGATCAATAATAATAAAAAAAATTGGGGAAAATAAAAAGACAAAAACTTTTTTTTTTTATAGCAGTGAAAAAGGAAGATTGAAATAATTGGTATCCGTTTTGATGAATTTTCATAGCGGAAGAGAAGGGTGAATTTTTAGATTAAGAAGATTAGTTGGATAAATTCTCTTCTTTCTAATTTTTGTATGGATGAAGAAAAGGAGGATAAAATTGAATTTTTTTTTAATTTGTAGCGGTAAAGGTATAAGTGTAGGGGTACAGAAAAAAAATGTCCTTGACATCGTCCGTAAGATTGGGCTTCAAATGTCCCTCCTATATTATAAGCTTAATAAAAAAAAAATTTGAGGGAAGCTTAATAATGTTTATGTGTTTGTCTTTTATTATTTTCATATTTCAAATACAAATATAATTGTCGATATCTTGTAAAAAAATTACTCCCTAAACACAATTTCCATGTGCACCCCAAATCATTGAGAAAATTGTTATTCACACATGTTATAAGGTTGAAACACATATATAAATGACTATAATACCCATCGGCAGTTAATTGCCGATGAATTCACTATTCTTCGGTAGTTAACTGCTGCCGGTTTTTTAAATTCCTCGACAGTTAAGGGCCGAGGCGCTGTTTCATCAGATGAAACAACCACCTGCTCCCCCTACACACTATTTCATCATCACCTTTCTTTCTTCTTCCATCTAAACCCCCAAATTTAATATCCTTTTCACCAAATCTTGCTCCAAAATATTGAAGCATCAAGCATAAGAGGTATCAACACACTTTTGACGTAAAAAAACAGGTATTGTGCATTTTAATCGGTTTATTTTTTGCTGTTTTTTAGGGTTTTGAATGTCAATTTACGTTAAACACTGTCATGGAAACCTCGACAGTAAACTACCGAATTATGGGGGCATCTACAGCTAACTACCGAAATAATTTCGGCACTCAACTGCCGAGGAAAACTGGGCAGTTTTACGTAGCTACTGCCTCTTTTTCCGAAATTTTTTTTTGGATGTTTTTCTTTTGTTTTTTTGGTTTTAATTCATTATGGCATTGATGTTTTTGCATTAATTAGTTGTTAATTCATAGTTTTCTGTTGTTTAATTATAGTAATTGTTGAGAACGCGGAAGATGATCCGGGAGAGACAAAATAAAATTTTGTCAAAAAATCCGGAGATGTCAGATCGCCTAAGGTTGAAGCCAAACCAAACATTGATGAAGCTTCCTGTCGCGCCATTTTTCGGAGATCAAGGCTATTTGATTAGCGTTTGACTCACTATTTTATTTCACGACCGAACGTTTAATTTTTAAGAGAAAAGGGGAAAAAAGTTCGAAACACCCCTTTGAAAAGATTTAGGGTTCGGGGGTTAGTTACATAAAGGGAAGGTGTTAGCACCCCTTATGTCCGTAGTACTCTACGGGAACCTCTTGGTTTTATTTAACATTTTGTGCTATAAAACTTGCTTGCTTTTGTTGAAAAAAAGATGACTTTAAAGTGATAAAGAAAAGAGACCTATTTATCTACAATTTTATTGATTTGGAAGGACTAGGTCCTTTGCCTACGTACCCGTGAAGGATCAAAACCTCGTAGTTCGGGGTAAAAATTGACGTTTGATTTGTTTTGTGCTTTTTATTAGTTTTGAAAAAAGGTTTTAAAATGAAAGAAAAGCCAAGGCGGCAAATGAGTATTTGTTTGTATTTTTTATGTTAAAAATAAATGGCTAAAGTATGATTAAAGTTGATTGCAATTTGACTTACGAAAGAATAGAAAATAACGGATCGCTTGATTTTTGAATCAAGGTTTGTTTATGAAAATATTTTTGTGATTTTGTTATTTGCATGTTTTTTGTTGTTTTTTTTTTGTTGAGATATAACTAAACTAAAATTGAAACTAACGGAGCAAGAAAATAAAGCGTGGGTACCTCATGGTGGTGTTGGACCACCACGAGGACCCTTTATCCTAAGCTAGCAACAAAATAAAAGGCATACACACACGCACGCACACATGCAGCTACGACTATTACATAAGCCTCTACGACTATTACATATGCCTATGATACATGCTATGGTCTGCGATAAAATAAAATAAATTACATTAAAGCCTATCTTTACATTCTAAATTATGTGCAAAAAAACGTAAATAAATAAATTACATCAAGGCCTACTATACAATCTAAATTCTTGCTTGTAAAATAAAATGCCAAAGTAAAAGAGGATGCATAATAACATGATATTCCTAGCTTAATGAAAATGAGATGTAAAAGAACAAATAAAACGTGATATAAATTAAATATGCAATGCAAGAAAGAGTGATTAAAATGAATAAAACATGCGGGGAAGGGGTGCAGGCAGTAATAAGGGAGCGTAACTAAATAAAAACAAAGGAGTTGGGCTCAAAGAGGCAACTATGTCGAACCGGTCGGTTTGTTGAGTGCTGGGTCGGGTTAGGATCAGCCTAAATAAATCTAGGACGTTGATTTAATCGAACGACTCTGGTCTGGTCATAGGGGAAAGCACAGAAGGCCATCTGATCGAATCAAGAGGTTCAAGACGCGAGGGTGCGTGGTAGGACCATGCACCCACATGCACCGGATTAACAGAGCCTATATAAAGGCTGTAGGAGAGAAATCTCTCATTTTGCAAGTTACTTTCTCTCTCTTCACTTTCTGTGCTCTCTCCTCTCTCTTATTTCTTTTTCTTCTCCGATGGGTTTCCGGCGAGGGGGTGGTGGCGGCGCGGTGGCCGACTGCCGTGGGTGGTGGCGCCGCCGCTAGAACCACCTCCTTCTTATTTTTTTTGCTTTTTTCGACCTCTTTTCTCTCCCTCTACTCATTTCTAACACTAAAAATCAAAGAAAGTAAGCCATGCCCCCTAGATCTAAACAACACAAAGAGGAAAAGAAAAAAGAAATCTACCTTTGGCTCTATTCCTTACGGGTTCGGCTTCAGGTATGGGTATCCGACTTTGAAATCCTTTCCTCTCTTTCTCCTTCTTTGAACCGTGACTGTATCAATTGTGTTTGGGATCTGCTTTTGATTCGTAGTGTCCGTCTGTGAAAGTGGCCGATTGGTCGTGGTTTTTGTGCTTTCCCTGGCTGTTCGTCCGTGTGTGTTTCTATGCTTTGCAGGTTGTATTTATAGTGTTGATTTTAGGTTAGGGTTTGTTTGAAAGATGCAGAAATTCAGGCTTTAGATTGGGGTAGAAAGGAGCGTTTCTGTTCCTGTAAATGTGTTGCAGATGAGGATTTGGATTGATAGGCGCGTGAAAGGGTTGGGGCGGATTGAGGCTGTGTTGTTTGGATTGGCACCACTTTGGATTGGGACAAACTTGGATATGGACAAAATTAAAAAAATGAAGACTAAATAATAATAATAATAATAAATAAAAGGTTGAAAGTTTAAATAAAAAAGGAAAAATAAAGACTTTTATACACAAAATTAAAGTTAATTAAAACTTAAATAAAAGATGGAAAATACGATAAAAAACGAAAATACAGAGAGAAGAGGGGCCGACTCGGAACTATAATGAGGTATTTTAAAATACCTCTCTGCCGAAATTTTCACTGAAATGCGGAGGTCGATCAGATTAAACGACGTACGAATGTAGGGCCCAACGGCACGTGCCAGTGACATGTTAGGTCAAAAATTGGAGTATGACAAGCGGTTACATGATTCAGTCTCAAAAACACAAGATCACCAACTTGAACTCAATATCCTTCCTCCTCTAGTCAGGGTAACTCTTCTGTCTACACTGAGACGCTCTAATCTTCTCCTGAATTATATTCACCTTCTTCGTAGTCTCTTGCACAACTTATGGTCCTAACAAAGCACTTTCTCTTGATTCATACCAACACAACGATGCCCTACACCCCTGACCATAGAAAGCTACAAGCGATGTCATCCCGATACTAGAATGAACACTATTGTTGTAAGTAAACTCAATCATCGGTAAACATTCAGCCCAACTTACACCTTGTTCCAAAACACAAGCTCTCAACAGATCTTCTAAACTTTGAATAGTCCTCTTTGTCTACCCATCAGTCTGAGGATGATAAGTACAACTCAACCTCAACTTAGTTCCCAAAGTTGCTTGCAAACTTTCCCAAAACTTCGAAGTAAACCTCAGATCCCGATTTGACACATTATTAGAAGGAATATTGTGCAGTCTGACAACCTGCTCAATGTAGATCTCTACCAACCTCATCATAGACATACCGGTCTTGATAGGAATAAAATGTGCCAACTTCATAAACCGATCAATAATGACCCAAATCGAATTAAATCCCTTCACAGTCTTCGGCAACGCTCCAACAAAATCCATAGAAATACTAACGGTTGCATCAAACCCGACGACTTCTGATGTTCAATCTTAGAACATCAAAACACCATTCTAATCTAACCTGAAGTCCACACCCTTACCTTGATTAACCAACACCACACGATCTACAAGTTTCAAATCTTCTTTATGACCATTCTTAATTTCCTCCAAAATGTTACTTGTTAACTTCAACATTCCCAACTTTACACCACTCGGTGTCAGCTCACTTACCAAACTCAAATCCCGAAACTACTTAATCAACTCCAACTCTTTAACTATCAATGCATACATATGCAACAACTTCCTACTCTAAGCATCCGCTGCCACATTCACCTTTCCTGGATGATAACTTAACTAAAAATCATAATCCTTAAGAAATTCCAACCACCTTCTCTGCCTCATATTCAACTCCTAGTCAAACAGATACTTCAAACTCTTGTGGTCACTGAACACTTCAAACTTAGAACCATACAAATAATGCCTCCAAATCTTCAACACAAACACTACTGCCGCCAATTCCAAATCATGAGTCGGAAAATTCTTCTCATGCACTTTCAATTATCTCGACGTATATGCCATAACCTGACGATTCTGCATCAACACACCACCAAGACCCATCTTAGAAGCATGACAATACATAACAAACGATTCCTTCGAATTCAGATATCAATACTAGCGCTGAAGTTAACTGCGTCAACGGTAAAGCCAACTTAGAAAATCCTTTAATAAACCTCCGGTAATAACCTGCCAAACAAAGAAAACTTATGATCTCAAAAACATACTTCAGAGTCTCCCAATACAACACTGCAACAAGAAATCACATGACCAAGAAAACTCACTTCCTGCAACCAAAACTCACACTTCGACAACTTTGCAAACAACTTCTTCTCCTTTAAAGTGTGCAACACAACCCTCAGATGATCATCATGCTCCTCCTTTGACTTCGAATACACCAAGATATCCTCTATAAATACTACCACATGAACGTGAGAAAAACAAAAGAAGGGGTGTTGAATTATGTTAGCTTTTTATTCTTTTTAAACTAAGTCTGGAGTCCAAAGTCTGATAGAGTTCAGAGTCTGGAACAATGTTCAGAGTCTAATGCAGAGGATAAAGTAAATATAGAGAGATAGAGAAGAGAATGACACAAAGCAATTATCATGGATCCTTCCACAATCCGGAAGTAGTTAAGTCCCCCTTGCACTTCCAAGGAGATTTCACTAAAATCAAGTTCTGATTACAAATGCTCAAGCACACAAACAAGAGACTTCAAATACTCAAGCACAAAAGCAAGAGATTTCCTATGCTTAAGTACAAAAGAAAGAGACTTCTAAACAAACAAATTATAGAGAAAAATCTTTGGTTTGAAACTTGATATACAATCAATGGTGTTCACATTACAAATCAAATCAGACTCTTAAGACTCTAGAATTTATAAAATATGAGAGTTGTTAAGAAATTTTAAGTGACTATATAAACATTAGTCTCAAGAGAAATTAGGTCATGACCTTCATTTAACTCATTTTCGCAAACATTTCAAGATAGAGTTAAAGAGAGAAAGGAGATCTTTAAGAACAAAGAAGAACTAGAGAGAGGCAGCTTGGGGTTGGTGGCTAGGATCAAAATTGAAGCTAGGGATTAGATTGTTGAAGAATAGAGTGAAGGTGAGAAAAAACACAAGAAGGGGGGGTTGAATTGTGTTCTCAAAAACTTTTTCGTTCCTTACGTTGAAGAACTGTTCTCAGGTTCAGAGTCTGAAGTAATTCAGAGTCTGAGTGAGTTCAGA
>Ga0228710_1008245_pt1 | contig 15019 bp, 8 predicted proteins | sample MedpolnodulmetaG_FD_177995 | JGI IMG/M metagenome (GOLD analysis project Ga0228710, IMG submission 177995) | Root nodule microbial communities from Medicago polymorpha collected in Santa Monica, California, United States - pink nodules | ecosystem: Host-associated > Plants > Roots > Nodule...
ACAGTTTAAAATGGATGCCGCCTCTATCAACCACGAATCCCCAATATTCACACCAACCAGCAAACTCTTATGAAAATTTACTTTGAGACCTGACATATCGGCAAACAGTGTCAACACCGCCCTTAAAACTCGGACATTGGCCCAACTCTTCGTTCCCACCAACAGCGTATCATCCGCAAACTGCAAATGGGACACCACAACCGAATTGGAATTGCCCACCTCATAACTCGTATACAAATTATTATCCACCACAACCTTCATCAATACATGCAGTCCCTCTGCTGCTAATAAGAAGAGGAAAGGCGAAAGCGGGTCACCCTGACGCAGACCCCTATTTAACGGAAATTCACAAGTTGGGCTTCCATTAACTAAAATAGAGGCCGTTGTCGTAGTTATACACTCCTTTATCCATTTTCTCCATAGCACCGGAAACGCCATTTTGTGCATTACTACATCCAGATACCCCCAGTCCACCGAGTCGTACGCTTTTTCAAAATCAACTTTAAAAAGCAGTAACTCCTTCTTCGTTTTACGTGCCTCGTCCACCACCTCATTCGCTATAAGAATGCCATCTAAAATTTGTCTGTCTTTCACAAAAGCTGACTGAGTATCCGATATCACCTTACCAATAACCGTGCGCAACCGATTAGCGAGTACTTTTGACAAAATTTTGTAGAGGCACCCCACCAAGGAAATAGGACGGAAGTCATTTAGCCTCTGAGGGCTATCAACCTTAGGGATCAGCGCGATAAACGTATTATTGATACCACACGTCAATTTTCCATTCCGGTGAAAGTCTGTGATAAAATGCATGACATCCCCTTTTAACTGTTCCCAAAAATCTTTAATGAATCCAAAATTGACTCCATCCGGGCCGAGACTTTTAAAACTCTCGCAATCCCAGACGGCCGCTTTAACCTCAGCCTCTGTAAATGGCTTTATGAGCCCCGTTCCTTCGGCTGGGGTTAAAGCGTTGAAGGATAAATTCTCAGCCCCTGGTCTTTCTACGTTCGGCGCGTGAAAATGATCTCTGAAATGCGAAAAAACCGCGTTCCGAATAGGCTGAACTCCTTCCACCAAAGTACCATTCACCATTAAAGATACAATAGCATTCCTTCTCCGACGGCGAACTAGAGCCGAATGAAAATACTTTGAGTTTACATCCCCATCCTTCAACCACAGGATTCGAGACTGCTGCCAACTGATACTAGCACTCGCGCGTGACAGAGAGTGGATGTCATGAGTTATGCTCCGCATTTCCTGTATTTCCCCTTGAGACAACACCTCAGCGTCCCCACCTTCATCTAACTCTGACAACCGATGTTTTAAAGCGTCAATCCTTCCAGTAATATTTTTGCATGAAGTAAGTGCCATTCCTTTAAAGCCAATTTGATATGTTTCAGCTTCTCGCGAAGGACGTAACCACCCCACCCCTCAACTTGGAACGACTGCCACTTTTCAATCACAAACTTCTTGTAACCCGGCATAACTTGCCAACATTTCAACATTCTTGTTGGTCGGGGGCCCCAATTCTCCTCATCTACGGATAATTGGAGAGGACAATGATCCGAGAGACTGCGCAGAAGGGCCACTTGAAGACAGTTAGGCTATTGAATACACCACTCCTCTGAGAGCAAGAACCTGTCTATCCTACTCATAGATGTGCCATCGCCTTTGAACCAGGTAAACCGACGACCACACAACGGCAAATCTACTAAACCATTATCATCAATGAAGTGACTGAATTGTTGAACATCTTGCGCTGACACTATCCCCCTCAGAGGTTTTCTTTCCTCCAGCCTACGGATGGCGTTAAAATCCCCACAGACACACACCTTGTTACCAAGTAACAACTGGAGTTTCACTGACAAAGCACCCCATAACTGCTGTCTAGCTCGAGGTTCACAAGGGGCGTATACATTAAAGATATAGAAAACCTCATTAGTCCGAACAAATTTTCCATGAATAATAAGAACATGGTCTTGGCTAACAGAAGACCACACCTCCACTTCCAACGTATCCCACACCGTTAACAAACCTCCCGACGCTCCCACTGATGGACGAAAAGAATAAGCGTGATTTGAATCACCCCACATCAACAAATTCAAATTGTCATCACACACTGGTAACTTAGTTTCTTGTAGTCATAAAATCAACGGTTTTTTTGTCTTCCACCAACTTCCTCACCTCCTTCCTCTTCTCGACACTCCCTAACCCCTGCACGTTCCAAGAAACCAACTTCATCGAAAACGCACCCACCCGCACCGCCCCTCCTCCAAACAACTCCCCCTAAGCTCCCCCATCCACCACTCCCTCCACAACCTCTACCGGATTCAACACAGGCCCAGACGTCACACCTTTTGGCCTAGCTAAGACGCTAAACGTATTATGATCAGTTCCTGTGAACGAGATGCCTAATGTTTTACCTATAGCTTGAACGTCCGCCACCTTAGCCTCGTCGCTGCCATTTAAAGCCACCCAATTTGTCCAGTCATTATTTACTGAAGCCGAAGATGTTGATTGAGACTTTGAACTCTGGGGAATCACGTCTAACGACCTGGTAACTCTTTCCCTCTGGCGTCGACGTTTCTGTACTTTTTGGTTTAGGACTTTCAATGCTTTTGAACCTTGTAACACCTTCATAACCTCTGCTCTATCAGTACTTGGTAATCTCGCCACCTTTTTCAGAGTCATCATAGGATGTCGAAGCACCCCGCCCGCCTTTATCCTTTTTACCACATGCTTCTGTCCCTCAAATCGACGTCCCGAGTTCTTCCTCACCCTCTTCAGCTGTTTGTGTTTGGATGAAATAAGGCCTATGTCACCTTTTTGGATGTTTTGTAACCAATCCACGCTCCACGGACCTGAGCGTATCGACGTTCTATCATCCTCCGAACTTTGAGAACTCGCATGACTACTATTACGATGGGCCACGACGTACTCGTCAATGCATAACGCAGACTCCTCATTCTCTTTGGCTCCATCTCCCGCCTCAGAATAGCCTCCATTCGACGTACTTGTCCGAGTGATTGCAACTTTATCCATCTCGGATCCTTTGGTGAACGCCGCAGACACACAGTTCTCCGATGATGATGCCATAGCAGTAACATTGGGTCGCACTTCCCTAGAAGTTGTGGGCTCGACTTCGGTCATCTTCATCCCGTCCACATCTTCCTGAACTAAATCGTTAACAATTTTATCCGCCATCTTGGCAACATTGTCATCAAGAGCAAAATCGTCATGAATCTCCACATTGCCTTGTGATGAAGTGGTCGATTTGTCATCTTCATCATACAGACAAACATCATCACCAAAATTAAATCCCCACTCTTCTGTAATCTTGATTGATACCATCGCCCCATCAATAAGTAGTTGTTCCGACCCATTTACAATCTCGATAGATGACGTTGCTATCAACACCCTCGCATAATCGAACCGTTCTCTATTCAAGGAACAATTGTCTGTCCGCAAATACCGTCCACAATCGAAAACGCACAGCTTAAAAAAATTCTCATTCCAAGCATGAATCAGGATTCCGTAAAAACGAAGCCACGCACCCCGTTGGAATGGCATCACATCCTTCGTCCATCCAATCAAACTCGAAAAAATCAGATCAAAGAATGGTCTCGCTTCGTTCACAACCTCCGTAACATTTGCGCCAGAAAGCGAATGGACAAAAACCTTGTCAGCCCCAAGGGGAATAACGTCAATGTCTTTGAATCCTGCGTCCTCCACTCTGTTTTGAATGATCGATATGGCTGTCCCATCCGTAATCGTGCCAATCAGACCTCGTGTTGCCCACTTAAAGTCCTCCTCGCATGATCTGTACTTCCGTAACAGCCGTGTTTGCAATACCGATTTGTCCGTGCTTGCAAGTCGACCCACATGCCCTTCTAACCGAACAACCCCGTTCTCGCCACCATTGCCTTCCTCTCCCGGCTGTTTCCTATCTCGGACCTTGACCAAAACTAGTCCCACCCTCACTCCATCACCTTCACCGTCCCTCCTTCCTCCTCCCTCCTTCTTCTCTCCCTCAACCACACCACCCGACATCTCGACGCCCTTCCTCTCTCTCTTTCTATCGAACCTAGCAAGCACCGCGCGCACACAATACTGACCGAAGCACACATTGTTCACAGCTTTCAATAACTTATCAACATCACGCACCTTCGCATACCGAACAAACCCATACACTTCACCATTCCTATTCCTATTGTTTGCCACAAATACGTCTTCCAAGATCCCACATACCTCGAAACCCTTACGCAAAAAGAAAGTCGAAGCTTGTGGAGGAAAGTGAGTGATATAGAAGGTTACGTACCGTTTAAGTGTGGAACCAACTGCACTACCAACAGAATCTTTCGCCCGCTGTTGCTGCTGCTGGCAAACTGGCTCCTCCGCGTTCCAATCAGCGCGTCTCCCTACCGGTCTGCGCACAGTCCCCCGCTGTTGCTGCCAGCGCACGCCCTCCGTACTCCAGTCAGACCCTTCGTCCTCATTCCGCGCCGTGACTCTCCCGACCTGCCTGCTCGCACCAGCTCGCCGTTGCTGACCGCGTACAACCTCTGGAAACCGTACAGGCCCATGCCTCGTGGCTGCGGTGAGCGGTCGGAGCCGCACCCCTCCTTCCCGCCTGTTACGAGCTGCAGCCGCCCCAATACCCTTCGCGCCGTCGCGGTCATCCCACCAGTCCGTCCTTGCATCAGGAAAATCCGAGCTTGTATCAAAATCCCCGTCATAACAGTCCCCTCGGGATGAATACCTAACCCTCTCATGCCGGAGTTTGAAGCCGTCCCCATTCCGAAGCCGCTTGCCTTTGTGAACCCTGTCCTGACCTGGAAGAACCTGTCTTAGCGCTTTTCTCCGTCGCGGACTCACATCGATCCAATCCCCATCTTCCCCACCCCTTTGTGTCACCCTGCCGGCATCCCTCTCCCCCCCAATTTTCCTCACTTCCGACGACAAGTGCCGTTGCGGTGGCCCGTGGCGGTGCCAGGGACCATCGCGGTTCTCTCTCTCTACCCCTCTCATCACTCAGAGCTCTTTTTTTATTTTAAGAACAATGTTTAATTGATTGATACTATTGACGTTGATTAAATTTCAAATATATTAAATGCTAAATTTCATTTATACCCTTGTAGACTTGTAGTAATAAATAATATCATTATTATATAAAAAATGTTATGTATGTTTTTATTCACTACTATAAAATTTCAAAATTTAGCTATCATTGAATTTTTGAATCTTGGAACGACTTGATCAAGGACGGGTTTGATTTTCAGAACCTTAATTAAAGCCTAGTAAAGATCAACAATATTGTACTATAAACCTATTTAGATTGGTTCGGTGGTTGAGTTAAGGTTTTGGAGTGTTTTTTTTAAGTCTCAGGTTCGATCCCTCAATGCTAATTTTGTGGATTAATCCATACAAAGAGTTTTAAAAAGGACAGTCGCACATAGGCAGTGAAATTGGACCTTCAAATTAGTTTAGTACGCAATTAAACTGATACCAAGTTTAAAGAAGAAATAAAAATAAACGTAAATTGCCAAAATTTGAATAAAAAATGGACCTGTGCAGCCATTGGGATGATAAGGATTTCCTTCAAAACCTGGATTGCATCTGCATTGGTAACCAAAATCCATGTCCTGGTCATAACAATGACTATTGTTCTTGCATCCATTATTATTGGAAGAAGCTGTGCTGCAGCTTTCATTAAAGTCACCAATGGTCCAGTCGAGAACCACAGGTAATTCCTCGTAAGGTACACCTTGTGATAAATGAGCTAAATTGAAAGTATAGTTATCATTCTTAACAACAAATGCATAGCTACAAAAATCGGATTCATTGTTGAAATTAGAAGCTTCTATACTTATATTCCACATTTCAGGAGGAATATCAACTTGGCAACACCCTATACCTGAACATGTTCCATCGTCAATCGATCTTTGATCACCAAAAGATCTTGTTAAGCACCCTGTTGAATACTTGTTTTCACCAACGTAACTATTATAATAACCGTAACTGTCAGAACCAACTGTAACAAACTTGTTTTCTTTGCTTGAAATGGTATATGAACCACTGTTAAGCTTCGGCTCATTAACAAAACCACCGCAATACTTGGAGACATAAAATAGCACGTCGATTTCAGCTTTGAAGATGTCTATGTTTAACACTTCCAAGTCACCCGCGTATATTCTGGATTCATTGCAAATGAGTGGAATTAGTTTACCACCCAAGAAACAATCTGAATCTGATGAAGTGTCGTTTATGGCAAATGGATATGGAACTTCTTTACCTCCACAAGTGTGACTGCAAGTATTTGTTGCTGAATCAGCTGCAACTGTTGTTCCTACCAGTACTACAACCATGGCTAACACATACACATGCTTCATCTTTATCACTTTCATTCACAAAACTAACAAGAGAAAGAGAACAGGCCTTTACAAAGTGAAAATTGTTAATATCTGTTGTTAGCCTTGTGACTTCGGTGTTTCACTTACTGTTACTTATAAAGAGAAAGTGATTCTACCGTCGTGGTTGAAATTATCCACATCTCTCTGTTCGGTAAAAAAGTAAAAGATAACATGGACTAAAGAGAATGAGACTTGTTTTGGTTTATTTTTCTCAGGACGTAAATTGAGTCTTGCTAAATTTTCCCATTGACTAACATGGATTTTCACAAAAAACAAATCTTTGCTTTCGCTAAGCAATTTCTAGGAACAGTACAAAGAAAACAATTTGGAAAAAATGTACAAAAGACAAATATCATTTTCCTTTCAGAGTTGTGTTCAAAATACCAAGTTCACACATACTTTTCTACAAGAGAGAACCCCATTGCAGAAATTACTTCAGATTCTAGATATCACAAATTCTACATTGTTTCTGGATGTTTAATCTCAGTCTTTTAGAGAAACTTTAATTTTCAACTTTTTTGAAAAGTGTTTTAAGTATAAGTTTATATAAGCTATTTTTGTATATATTTATAAGCTGCTTTCATAAGTTATTTTTAGAACTTATAAAATTAGCTGAAAAAAACATACGAAAAATCTCATATTTTGTTCGTATAGGTTTTCTTTAATAGATTAAGTCAAATATTCAAACACACTCTAAATAACAATACAAAAATCTAACACGAGTAATGACAACTAAATTATATAGTAGAGTACATGCTTGAGGAAGACTTTGAATATTTTTGCTTTACAAAATAAGTACGGGTATAGACACGGACACAAGTACTGATTGTTTTTTGAAGAATCTAAAGGCACTAGGGATAATCGAACCTGAGACCTCGAGGAGGAGCACACTCCCAGGTCCCAAATCAATGCCACTAGGCCAACCCAAGTGGGTTGACACGGATACTGATACACCGACACTGTTAATAATTTAAGAAATATAATTATATGTGTCGGTGACACACGTTTAATTCAAGAAGTGTCCGTGCTTCATATTTAAGATGTTTTTTTTTACAAGGGACTTTTGATTTAAGATATCGGACGTATGTTTGGCACTCTTATTAGTCAGCAGTCAATAGGTAACATCTAGGAACATTGATCTGCCTCTTTTTTTCTCTCTTGAAAATTAAAAGTGGCAATATAGAAAACTTAGAATATTTTTGATGACTAAGTTATGCATGACGAAGAATTAGAATATTTTTGTTCTAAGATATAAAATTATTTGCAAAAAGATGAAGTTTTCAAATTTTTCTAAACCAGCCAATTATTTTTAAGATAATAATTAAGCAAAAGCAGTGCAACTTTGTCCACTTTTCTTAATAAAAAAGTTAGAAATTACAAAATTTCATCAGGTATTTAAAAAAATTCAGTTATGTACTAGGACAAAACTAGATTTTAAGTGTGGTTTAAAAAATATATGAGAATGCCCACAAAGTTGTAATATATTACTTGGCCATGATTCTCGTGATGTTAACTCAGTTGGTAGAAACAATGCATAATATAGGTCCGGGATTCAAAACCCAACCACCACAAAAAAGAAATATTACTTGACCATGTGTATTCTTTTCAAAATAGAAAAATGTTTTTTTTTTTCGAAGGGAAAATAGAAAAATGATTGTTAGTCTACTTTTCTCATTTTATTTTATATTTTAATGTTCTAGTAAATATAACTATTTTTCATGGGAATGAGAAGATGATAAAAGGAGGTTTCATGTATTTCATTTGTTGCATCTTTGAAGTTAGAGAAACCTATGAAAATTGAGAGCCCATGCAAGTATATGTCTTTAATTTGCACCAGTAATATTCAAATTTATGGAATTTAGATTGCAACTTTTTTGTATAGAAAAACACGGATAAGCTAATAAGTTTTTTAAAGATGAAATTAAATTAACTATTTTACATTTAATAAGCTTATATTATCGTTACCACTTCCTTAAAAAAAAATTATTACCCTCTATTATATATTTATTTTCACCCTTATATGTGTGTGTTTCATTTAAAACAATTTATTTGATTATTGTTCTTATTGATCTTAGGTTATATAATGTGAATTAAGAGGAAATTGGCGTTGGATGCATTCAATCAAAGGAGTGCAATTCTATAAATTTAGAAAAATAAATGTCTCATTTTTAAATTAAATGATATATTATCTACACGGTGCATGTGATCTATTTTTTTTATTTTTTTTTATGAAATAAATGATATTCATTCATTCAAATTGATAGAGTACATCGATAATGACCCTAAATCACTCCTCTTTAGTGGATGAAGGAGAAGAAACTAGAGTTTTGGTGACGGCTCACAGAAGAGAAAGGGAAAAGAGTGTATGTGTAGACTGTCAAACGATTGATACGTAGTTATGATAATTTAATTACAGCATAAAAAAGGATTAGAGGTTGTCCAAATATGATATCTTTATACTTTTGTTGTATACGTGTTTAACATGATTTGATCAAATCATAACTGATGATAGGTTATTCTAAGCATATTTTCAGTCATTTTTAGTTAGTTTTTCATCCAGAATAAAGGAGTATTAAAATAATTGTCTATGATTTCGGAACATTTATAATGATTTCTATATTTGAGTCATGTAATTTTACTTTTTCCGAAACATAACAATTCTAAGGTGTTTTGATGTAATTCACAAAGAAATCATGCAAATGAGCAAAACAAAACATTTGAAGACTTATGGCCCGAAACATGGTCCATGCGCCCCAAGCATGTCCATGCACCCGAAGTGTAGGCTAGGCGTCCCAAGTGTGGAAAAAAAATACACTCGCGCCCAGGGGCGGAGCCACCTCTTAGTGAGGGGGGTGCACCTGCATATGCTGAAATTTTAATTTTTCAGCCAATAATCTTGTTTTGTTTGTATTTGTACACCCTCAAATATTTATTTTGCACCTCCATACTGTTGCACCAACATTCTGCACTGGTCCAAGTCCAATGATTTTTATCTCACCTTCTGACGCGTAACAAATGGCACCGCTGGACATCACACACACCACCATACAACTTTTCTCGGTTTTCTTCGGTCAATAACTCTCTGCTAGTGTGGTGTCTGCTCCCTCGCTGTGGAATAAAGACATCCCACTAAAGGTTGTTTTGTTTGCTTGGCGTCTGTTTCGGGACAAGTTACCAAAAAAGTAGTAAAAGCTAGAGAGTTATTGACCGAAGCTAAAGGTTGTTTTGTTTGCGTGGCGTCTGTGGGACAACTTTCTTAATAATAATAATTTATTTAGTGGGATGTCTTTATGACATAGTATATAATACTCAATAAATAAATTAATATTATTTCTACTATTTTTTTGATAAATAGACGAAAAAAGCAAAGTCATTATAAATTTTCATATAACTTGAGATGTCGGAGTTAAAATATGTGTCCGACCTAACAATTTCAGCATTTTTACTAGTTAAGACATGTGAACATCTCTGCTACTTTTAAATTATATTTCGTGCTATTTACGACAATGACAAACAAATGATAACTAATTAATAAGCTCTCAAACAAAGAAGCTAGTTATTAATAAGAATAATTTTGGAAAATTGCAACATTATTGATTTTATTTTTAACTTTTTTAAATTTGTGTAAGAAAAACCTAGATCGACATTGTATCTAGGAATAGATGAAGTATTTTCTATTATTCCTTTTTATTTCTTTCTAATTCTAGAGACTTTGACTATAATCATCAAAGACATATTATTGATGATATTTCTCTTGCTAGTTCCGAGCAGTATAATATTATATCTTTTTATTTGTCTAAAAATCATGAAAGATACCAAAAATTATGTGCTTCCCTGTAAAAAAATTTTTTTGGTTGAGTAAAACAATTATAAAATCATAGATTTTGCAGTTTCAATTTATTTTTATTTTACCATTTTCTTTATTAGATGAAAATTTTTATAAATATATATATATATATATATATATATATATATATATATATATATATATATATTAATGAAGTTAAAATGTTTGCAACCCCTAGTCTAAGGTCCTGGATACGCCATTGCTTACGCCCCAATGCAAGTACGAGCTAGGCACCCAAGTGTGAGAAAATACACTTGGGCACCATGGAAATAAAATATTCCCATGAATGTGGGGATAAAATTTAAGTAACCAAGCCATGCGCCCCCAAGCATTGGAAATGCGGGCCATAAATGTTTTTTGCTACTTTTAAGTGGTAAAAGCCCGATTTTTAAGCTTAACTTCAGGTGGAAACTCTCCCTATAAATACCACTCCTCTCATTCATAATTTCTCATTCAGAACGAAGTGGTTCAAGAGGAAACCAAACACTAGGAGCTTCAAGGGAGGAGTCTCTAAATCTTTTTAGGCTAAGGTTTCTAAGATGAACCTCTATTTTGTTGTTGGATATTTTAATTTAATTTAAAGTCTTTATTCAGTTATTTTTCAAATCCTATTTAATTTTACTGTTGTGCGTACGATTTGTCTCCTCTGAAGTGAACCACCCTGAGATAACGATACTTAGGAAGGTGCCATAACTAATATTGGTGCAAACCTGCTCGAATCAGGAAGTAAATAAGATAACGAGTATGGTAATTAGCGAAACACAGTGACTTTATGACTTAAATCAGCCCAATAACTTCATTATTCTCTCATCCTTGGTAATGTAGACGAGATAGTGTTGTCCATTTGTAGAACTACCGAGAGGGAGAGTGTGTTTATGTCCTTCGAAGATTCAATAGACGGGGGTACCTTTAGGACATTGAGAATTTAGAAACCCTAATATACGTTGTTGATTCAAATACCTCTGAGAAAGTAAGAACCTACACGTGCCTCTACATGCGTAAGTGTATCTCCCTACATGACTGACAACCCTAAACACCGAAACACATTGAAACTCCGGTGGAAGGTTGCAACATACGCTAGAAAGAGCAAGAGGATGATGAAGATCCTCTGCCTTGAAGGTCTAATGCTTGACCCTTGCCTTGTACTATTAACTTTTTAAATGAATAAAAGAGTGTGCAAGAGTCTCTATTTACAGTGCATCATTAATTAAGGGTTAAAAGAAAAAAATTGAGCTATTTCCACCGATCCATCTTGAAAAATAAGCAAACATTGGCAGCCCCTCCTGTGCAAATTATGCAGATTTCAACCTTTTTTTAGCGTTCTTTCGTTTTGCAATGCCTTGGAATTTGAAATGAATTTTCTTCACTTTGTATTGTCTTCAAATACCTTCTAAGAACCATTGATCTTCAATCTTCATATCATTGGTCCTTCACGTGATGTCTTATTGCCGATTTACATGATTTCTCACTAAAAAGACTCAAAACACCTATGAAGTTGCATGATTTAAGATAAAATTGAATTACAATGACTCAAATGAAAACAATGCAAAAAGTTCCTCAAACCATAGACAACTTCTCTAATTAACGTCTAATTTGCCTTCAAATGCAAATAAAATAACTAAAAGCATATATAAAATATCATATGATGTTTCATCCTCACGTAGCCTAAAATATCATATGATTCCCATCATCAGAGAGGAAGGTGAACATCAATCATATTTTTCAAGTCGCTAAAGCAATTAGAACAGGTAAATATCTTGGTGTCTCATCAATGATTGGAAGAAGAAAGAAGGCTATGTTTGGTTACTTGAGAGACATATTTTGGAAGCAGATACAACAATGATCAGGAAAACATCTCTCAAAAGCGGGATGAGAAGTTCTGATCAAATCAGTTGTACAATCAATCGCAACATATTGTATGAACACTTTTAGTTGCCTACTAATTTTGGTGATGAAATTCAATGGATGATCAATCCTTTCTAGTGGGGAACAAATGTTAGTCAAGGTAAAGGCGTTAAATGGCTAAGTTGAGATAAATTAACCATGAGAAAGAATACAGAGGTATGGGTTTCCATCATCTTTATGGTTTCAATTTTTCTATGCTAGGGAAATAAGGCTAGTTTCTCTTAACCAACCAAGATACTATTGTTTCAAGTGTCTTTATTTGACATAGTATCCAATGGATACTATCCATACTTCACAGGTTATAGTTAGAGGTGGGATGAGATGACACATTGGAAATGGAGAATTTGTAAATATTTGGAAGGACTCATGGTTGAGGTGACACGAAAATTCTTACATAACCAGCCACATACCTCACATGTATGAGTCACTTAAGGTTTTAGATTTAAAATTGCAGGGTGCTAACAATTGGAAGTGGAATGTCATCAATGGAACACTCAAAGCTAGAGACCAAGAGGAAATCCGTAACATCTCATTGACGCACAGAGGCGAAGATGTTAAAGGCCTAAGTCTATACGGTAACAATAACGAAGGCATCTATACGGTAAATCCGTATATTGGTTTGTAATGGAAACGCTTATTGACAATGAGGAGTATCCGATTCCGGGTGATTGATCGAGCAAACTATAGAGCTTGAAGATACCACAAAGAGTTAAAATATTTTTGTGGAGAGTAGTGAGAGGCTGCCTTCCAACAAGAGACCGACTCCAAAGAAAGGCTGTCCAATGTAACCATGCATGTCCTTTTTGCTAGAATCACTATGAGAATGAATGGAAGGCAAAAGAAGTATGGGTGACAGGTAATCTATGGTCACATATTAGCTCTTTGATGCAAAATGTTGCTGACTTTGTATCCCTTTTCTTCACATATTTTGGGTAACCATAACTTATTGTTTAGTGAAACTAATAACTAGTTCAACATTAACACACAATACATATAAGCTATAAAAAAATGTTGGACTCTTTTCCAATAAATTACCCAATTGTGATGCATAAAATGGTTCCTCTCATTCGTTCTTAGGAGTCTCTCCATACTTGTCTATCTGAACATATGAAACATGGCATTTATAACATTTGAAAAATGAGTAAATATAACATACAGAGCTAAAAAAATCACCAAAAAAGAATAACTAGAAAATCACCCTAAAAGAATAACTTCAATGGCGGAGTTTTGCTTTATTCAGGTACGATGGAAGATCTTGATCTGTCATCTGAAGAGTAAATAAGTTATGAACCACATCATAGAGGCGTTGAACATGATACAAGTAGATGACTCAAGCTTTCTTCCAAATATCAAAACATGTTTTGTACAGACGAAATAGACCATCAACATTGAATCAATGGATTTCCACAAAAGGACAACTAATTGTGCGCCAACTTTCTTCCACTACTCGAGTCTGATGGAACTACATTATCTTCCGATTCGTACAGTATTTAGTGGTAAGTTTCTGCAATGTGATATTGGGACTGATGGAAAACACAAAGGATAACATAGACTTGTTTGTTGGCGCTGCTGCCATTGTAAATCAGACAAGAAAACAAAGGCAACTCAAAAGTGTACTAATTGTAACAGACTAGTGTAATGCGCATATTCCAAAGAGGCGCAAAAGTAAGATATCTAACAAGGAAACAAAATGAGCACAAAAATGTGGAACCATTAAGAAACCATTGTCGCAGGGGTAAATAAGCAATGAAAACTACACGATACAAGAGTCCAATATAAAATACCAATAATTGGATTTTTAGGAATATTCCTAATTTTGACATTCTTATTATAGAACACTTCCATCTCAGTCTCTACTTTATAAAAACCATTAAAAACTGGATTACATGCACACAACATTATATAAAACAAATTACATTAAAATTATAAACTGAAATTTGTATGCAAAAACTCCTAAAATAATGAAATGGAACAGCATTTTGTCTTCTAACAATCATCTTCCATCATCCAATGCTATCAGTACATGGTCTTTCAAGCTGTCATATCCGATATCGCCATGTGTGCTGCTATCACCAGGTTCATAAAGGCTAGATGATGATTCATGAAGCAAGTACCGACTCTCCTCTACATTTAAGTTATCATTGATCCAAGAGTGCTTATTCATTAACCTCATTCCCTCCAATTCCATAGCCACCTCCTTCATGCTTGGTCTTTCCTCCCCTATAAGTCTCAAACACTTAGCCGCAAGAACAGCTACCTCCTTGATCTCTTGTTTGTTTTCTTCATTCCACAAACCATCTTGAATAACTTCAAACACATTATCCTTTTTCAAGCAAGACAGAAAGTGCATAGCAAGACTTCTTCTCTCTTCCGGCCTACCAAAACAAAAAGGTTTCTCCCCCGTTAGCAACTCCACAAGAACTACTCCAAAGCTATAGACATCACTTTTTTCAGTCAATTGGCTTGTTTGCATATACTCTGGATCTAAGTAGCCAATAGTTCCTTGCACCATTGTGGCTATTTCAGTTTGATCGATTGGAACCAATCTTGAAGCTCCAAAATCTGACACTTTGGCAATGTTGGTTCCATCTAGGAGAATGTTATCACTCTTGACATCTCTATGGATAATAGGTATTGAGGCATATGAATGTAGATACGAAAGAGCTTCAGCTACCTCTGCGGCTATCTTAAGACGAGTTTTCCAAGTTGGACCGTTCGTCTTACCTTGTGTGTGTATAAATTCAGAAAGAGTACCATTGCTAACAAACTCATAAACCAACAAAGGAACTTCTGTTTCTAGACAACACCCTAAGAGTTTGACCACATTCCTGTGATTTATTTGAGAGACAACATC
>Ga0228710_1008246_pt1 | contig 15018 bp, 7 predicted proteins | sample MedpolnodulmetaG_FD_177995 | JGI IMG/M metagenome (GOLD analysis project Ga0228710, IMG submission 177995) | Root nodule microbial communities from Medicago polymorpha collected in Santa Monica, California, United States - pink nodules | ecosystem: Host-associated > Plants > Roots > Nodule...
TTATTTTTATTTTTTTTTTTTTTGTGAAAGATAATCTATGTGCTCAACTATGGCATGCATGTTCCGGATCTGTATACATCCCTAAGGTTGGGGATAAGGTTTTCTACTTCCCTCAAGGACACTTAGAGCAGGTTTCGTCTTCTCTTCAAAAAAAAATATATATTTTGAGCTCTTACCTGTTTTTTCCGTGTCCAGATCTTTTATCTTCATCGTAAAATATTATTTTTTTATAAGTAGTCTATTGGCTATAAATTCATCCATTGGGGTGAATAAATGAGAGGTTCGAACTTCGAACGTTGCATGCTTCATTATACATGTTAATTGAGATATGCTCACAAACCATAAAATATTTTCTGTATTATCGTAAATAATCAAATTTGTGTTTGTATAATTTTAATATTTGTTAAAATCTTAGCAAAAATAAAAATTGGATTAAATAGTTGAATATTTGTTAAAGGATTTTAATATATATATTCACCGTAAATTAGCCACACCGAATTTTATTTTTATTATTTTAGATAAAATTTTCATAAATTTTTTATTGCAAAATTTTTCATTGAATATATATATATATATATATATATATATATATATATATATTTTTGTATTACTACTCTTTTTTTTTGTTGGTAAAAGTTTTACTAGTCTTTTTATTTATCCAGAGAAATATTAGAATACTAATAATAATATATTAACGGTATTTGACCTTTTTTTCTTTTCAAAAAGACTCATTTGTTTTATTTTATAGAAAAAAAAATGTATATTTGCTTTGAAAACTTTTATGGTATACCAATTGAATACATCAAATAAATACAACAACTCAAGTCAAAAGATAAATCCAACAAGTGTAAATGGTTTACTCACAACAACCCGTTATTTATTTATGTACTCATTTCATTTAATCTTTAAATTTAGAGAAAAATAATATTTAATCTAGTTGTTTGACGACACGTCTCGAATAGAATTTCCTCCGGTTGGAGAACCTATTAAAAGCAACAAACAAATCATTTTTTAACGGGTATTGCATATTGTCTATTAGTTTTACTATTTTGGTATTTTGTTTTAACAATTTAAATTTTAGGAATTATTTTGAGAATTATTAAAATAATATTATGGTATTAGTCGGTGGATTTATTTGTATTTACCATGATTTTTTTTTATAAAAAATCATCATGATGTTTTTTTGTTGTCCAATTAAAAAAAAAAGTTTCTGATATAATTCGAATATTATTTCCACACAAAGGAACCTAATTTTAACCCTTCTTCCTTCAAGATGTAGAACCTTCTTGTGGTGGTGCGATGAGTGGCGTCAGCCCTCCGCACCGCCCCTCGTCTAGATCTCTCCAACGACCATCTACGCGGTCTTGTTTCGTGGTGTGACGTCAGCGGGTGATTTGGGTTGCTAGAAAAACCTATTAGGATCTGTTGGAACCGACGCCGTCTATGGTGGTGGTGGAGGTTCTGTTCACTGGGTACTCTTGTTTTTCGTTGCTCGCAGTGACTTAAACGGTGGCGGTTTGGTTACTCCCTCAATGGACATCGTTTTGCTTCTTAAGATGTTGTCTTTTACAACATTTGGTTCGGTGCTGTTTGGTTTTGAAAACCACTGTCGGTACCGCCGTGGTGGTTTGTTCTAACACTTTTGGTGGTGGATAAAGACTTGGATCAGTTTCGTTGTCGAGGGTGGTTTTGCTTCTGGTTGTTCATCAATGTGATCTGAGTTTGGGTGGCTCAAAAGAGTGGTTACGCTTGTTGTAATGTTATACATGGGGTTGTTGGTACGTGAATTTGACCGTGTTGGTTGTCATTTCATTCGCCTGTTTCAAAAGATGGGTTTGATAATATTGAGACTCCTCTCTAGTTCACTATGCTTGCGGCTTTTGTGCTCGTGGTGCTCAGCCCGGTTGATTGGCCATTCCACGATCTGACTATCGATGGTTCTGGGTTGCTTTGTGTTGATTTGGCTTGAAAAAGCGTTGATGTCTACTGTGATTAACAGGGGGTTGTTGGAACGTGAATTTGACCGTGTTGACGGTCAATTCATTCACCGTATCGAGTGAAGACTCGCACGAATCCGCTTTGATCTAGTAGTAGCTACTCCAAAAGTTTGGTCTATTAGTAGAAAGAAAGATTTTGAATTCCTGATTCGAACCCCATTTATACACTAGAAGGTAATAAATATAAATTGATCCTTAAGTGCTTAATGAACCGAATGTCTTTCCTGGAGTGAGGCAAAATTAAATTAAATTATAGCATAACATTATATGAATTTTATTTTATATTTTGCTCGTATTACAATTATTTTTCTTGGTCAAAAGAAACTGTTTTTTCATAAAGAATTTTCCCAACACTATAAAGGGATACATATTCAATTTTAATATTAAATTGATAACATTATGGGAAATAAATTTTTCAACGTATTTTTCACAAATATGTTTTTTAATTTAATTAATACTTTTTATACAAATTACTTAAAATAGTATTATAGTGGGTCAACAAAAAGAAGTAGTATTATATTCCATGAATAGTTAGACTGTTTAATATAATTATATTTTCACTTCTTAACAAAATTGTATTTTTCCTGATAAAAATTAGTATTACAGCGTCACTCAAGTCATTTATTTTATTTTATAAAATCAATGTATTTGTGTAGTGGACATGTACAATGTATAAACTTCTTAAAAAAATGTACAATGTATAAATTATATTAAAAAAATATATCAATGTATCAATGGCATGCGGTGAACACTACCAAAAAGAAAAATGGCATGCGGTGAATAAATACTCTTTTTTTCTTCTTTTTTTTGGTAAAATATTGTTTTTTTCTTTTTTGAAATATTATTGGTGTGATATTTTTTATTTTTTTTAACCAAGGGAAAGAAGTAGCCAGAAGGCTACAACCCCAAATTTCATTAAAATAAAGAGAAAGATACAAATAAAAGAAAGATAGAGGGGGGACATGAAACCAAACCCTCAACAAGAGCTAAGTAAACCTAAAATTCAGAAAACCAGTTTTGTTCCTAACAAATTCAGCACTGATCTGTGGAGGAACATCTGTGTACCAAAAGTGAGAAGTGAGAGCAAGTCCAATATTAGCCAATTGGTCTGCACAGTGATTACCTTCCCTATAGATGTGAGAAACATGAAAACTGAATCTAGACAGAAGATGCATGCAATTATCCTATCTGTTCCTTAAAGGCTAAGAATCCAAGGAACTATTTTAGGTGACTTAAAGGCTAAGAATACTAACAGAGAAGTTCCTGAAATAATCAAGTTTATTGCTGATCTTGGAAGAATGATTTTATCATTAAACCTCTTTTGATTTCTGCAATACCATATGATGTTGAAACAAAAGATAATTGCAGCAAGGACCACCAATTTGAATTGAGCTGACCAGTTTCTCTCTGCTATCTTGAGGATTTCCATAACAGAAGTAAAGTTGCAGGGTAAATTGATGATGGAGGCCAACCAATTCCAGATTTCTATAGCAAATGGACAGTTAATGAACAAATGACTGGAAGTTTCTTGAGCTAAACCACAAAGGGTACACATAGAGGGAATCTGGCAACCCCTCCTAATAAGATTATCATCAGTGTTTGGAGGGAGGAATAGCAATGTGCCAAATAGCCTTGGCCCAGCTAACATTATGAGATTGCTGAACAGAATGAAATAAATATGCATCCTTAAAAGTAAGATTGCCATCATGGGAAGCTTTCCATATTATTTTGTCTTCTTTGTAAGTGTTGGGGACAGTAGTCAAATACAACTTTTTCTCTAACAATGGATAAGCAGCAATGAAAGGTTGAGGGACATTCCACCTGTGATTCAAGAGATAAGTAGACAGTTTAGATTGCAACAAGTGATGAAGGTTGTCAGGAATGTTTAAAGTTGAGGTTAAAGGTTCTCCATTCCAAGAATCCAACCAAAATCTAATAGTTTCACCAATACCAATCATCCAAGTAACATTGTCCTTAAGAGTGGAAAATTTGTATTTTGCACCACACCAGATTGAGGAAGAAATATGATGGCTGATAGGACTGTTATTCCTCAAAACTCTACTTCTAACAAACTGGGCCCACTGCAGATCAGACTGCATAATATCCCAACAATTCTTTAGATTACCAGCTCCATTAATGTGAGATAAATTCCTGATACCAAGCCCACCCTCCTTGATTGGTTTACAAACTTTGTGCCAAGAAACATTTAGAAGCTTTCTTTTGTTGATATCTCCACTCCATGTCTTAATCTTCATGTAGTGGATAAATTCTATAGCAACCATTGCATTGTCCTGGATCAAAACTAGAGATGGCAAAATGGGTTGAACCTGTCATGTTGGCCCGTTTAATCCGCCTTTTTCAGCGGGGTGGGTAGAGATTTTAAACCCGCCATTGTAGGGTGCCCGCTCCGCCTAACCCACTAAAATGCAGGGCGGCAACGAGGCGGGGTGGATTGATATATTAAAAAGACACTCCCTTTTTCACTTCTTTTATTTATAAGTCACAATCAATTTTTCAGTTTTCTCATTTGTATAGTGGAGAAAAAATTCAATCAATTTCATCATTTTATTTCATGATTTTAGCCTCATATTTACTAGTTAGTCAATTGATAACTTATGAAGTTTTTATTTTGAATGTCTTATTAATTTATTATAGATTTTTAGATGATGTAATTTATATGTTTGAAGAATTATTTTCATATTTTTAGTGGAGTCGTTAGTTATATATTTTGATTTCCTTACATTGACTTTAAATTTATATATTTTTACATTATTTATATGAATTTTTTAATTAATATTAAAAAAACAAAAAAAAAAACATTGACAGGTTGGTCAACCTGTCGGTCTGTCATAAAATGGGGTGGGGTGAGATTTTCAACCCTACATCTCTAGTTGGCCTACCCCACTCCGCCCCTTTTTAAATGGGTTATTGACGGAGCGGGGCGGGTTGGCTCTTTTTGTCATCCCTATCCAAAACAAAAGTTCACTGATTATGTGAAATACATTGAGGAAGAACTCTTTCAAAACAATGAGCAAGCACTTTAGAGATCAGCTTATACAAAACATTTCACAAGGAAATCGGGTACCAGTCTTTCATAATTTTTATGAATTGAACCTTTAGGAATGAGGGAAATCTTAATAATAGTTCTTTTTTTTTTCAATGGAGCGCATACCTTGAGTGCAAGAAATTTTGTTCAATTAACCTTTTCCCGAGGGGTTGCACCCGCGTGAAAAAAATTGTGTTTTGATCATCGTCTTTATATCAATGTGTGTTTGCTCGTTGTTTCCAGTACGCATCATATTGCCACATCAACATGTTCATCCTCTTTCGTAGAACCCACATTTGAACCTGATCCTCCCATGTACTAATGCTACGAGTATGATCCAACTGGCGACAACAATCCTTAACGTCGACTTTCCTCTTATTACAATGTTTCCTGCTCGACATGGCCTCTACGCACATATGCAGCCTAGGAAGCACATAACGAACCATGTACTCCTGCCAACTCACCTTAACCATATGTCAAAACCAGGTTCAAGCTTCTAAGCATTTTCAAATCTAAAGATACGTCTAGACAAATGAGGTCGTTGCACAGGGACACGGTCTAACAAAATAGGGTAGTGATCTAACACCGGGGCTACCAAATTTGCAAGCTTTGCTTCCAGAAATATATTGAACCAAGCTGAATTAGCCAAGGCACAATCTAAACATCCCGGGGGTGCTCATACTTTTAAACCAAGTGTACAGATATCCCCTTACCTGCACATCAGAAAAACCAGAGTCGAGAACCGCTTGCCTAAATTCGTTAATCAACCAATTTAAATGACTAGGTCTACCCCGCTTCTCATTAGCATCCATAATCTCATTAAAGTCCCAAAAAATACACCACAGACCAGTAGTCTGACTAACTAACTGACGCAGAATTTCCCACGCATTATCCATAAATTGATGATGTGATATGAAGAGAGGTATAGAGAAAATTAAGTGTTGAATAAGTGTACAAAAATTAAGAGCGTGTAAATATAAGTTTTCTATTAGTATATAAAATGTTATCGGTTACTATTTTATGGTCTAATATATTTGTCTTTTATGTGTCTAATGATGAAAATTTGGAATAGGAGGTCGCAATACTTCAATATGAACAAAATCACAACATGGAAATTCCTAACTATCATTTGCCTTCTAAAATTTTATGCATAGTTGTGGGTGTTCAATTAAAGGTATTGTCATATTTCTATAAGTTTATTGTTTTTATTAACTTAAAATGTTTAATGCATGTCCTTAATAATATACTTATTTGGTATTGTAGGTAAAAATTGACACAGATGAGATTTTTACTCTAGTTACATTATTTCCATTGCTCGAGGTTAGTTATTTTAAATTTGGTGGTAAAAAAAATTTTTAGTGTCAATAGATATTCATTTTTTCTCTATCTTAAATAAAACATGAGGTTTTTTAATCCATACTTTTTTATAAAAACGACTAATTTTAATCTCTCTCGGTAGGGACTCAAAGCACATGTTTTTATAAAATATATAATGACTCAAAAATTATATAGAGACTCAATTTGAAAGATCCATAATTTTATTTAAATTAAAAACATATTTAACTCTTCTAATATCGTGTGTGTGTGAAGATAAAAAAAATATGAATATAATTTGAGTTATTACTGTCGATGATTGCAGCAACAAGAATATGTATTAGAGGAAAATCATGCACTTCATAGTCCTAATGAAATCTACTCTTTTAGTAAGTTGCTCACTTCAATGGAAACAAGTACACATGGTGGACTTTATATTCCAAAGCAACATGCAGATAGATGCTTCCCCCAACTGGTTTGTTTTAGTTGATGCTTGTGATTCTTTATTGTCTTTGATAATGTTATTGTATATTTTCATTGATTGACTTGAAATTATTTTCAACTGTCACTGTCATTCTACCTTTCATCATATGTGTATATGCAAGGTTAAATATATTTTTAGTTATAAAATTACAATTTTTTGTTAATACTGATAAAAGTTTTATTCAAATTTTGTCCTCTCATATTTTTATCAATTTATAAAATAAAAAAAAATTAGTACTTGAAATTGTTTTCTTAAACAACAAATGTTAGTATTTTGTTAGTATTTATTCCTTATAAAGCAAAATAAGGATGAAAGTTGTACAAACTTTATGACGAGACCAAACATCAAAAATAATAAATTCTAAACGGACATATTGAACTCATCTGCAGGGACATATTGAAATCATGAATGTTACTTATCTACACTTGTGTTAAGTTTTTACCAAAAAAATTTCGTTTATTTTTGTAAGAATTTTGTTTAAGTTTCATGTTTTTGTTACTTTGTTATAGGATATGACCCTTCAACCACCAATGCAAGATCTAGTGGCGAAGGACATGCATGAAATTGAATGGAATTTTCGACATATTTATCGTGGTAAGTTTAAGTTGTTTTATTTAAACATTAGTATTACCTTTATTGTTAACCTAAAAGAGTTTATGATGGATCTATATAACTACTCGTCATGCATAAAATCATCTTTGTTTCATATATATAGAAAGGGAGGTATTTTGGGGTTGATGATATGGTTTGGTGATAATTGAGTCTCTCTGATGTTGTCCAATGTCTACGAGAGTTTAAAATTTAAAACAACTTAATTGGTATGGAAAAACTTAAAGGACTAATTTGTTGCAATTAATTAACTTAAAAGACCTAAGTGGTAGAAAATAAAACTTAAAGATCAATTTGTTACAATTAAATGACTTAAAGAACCTTTGATGTAATTTAGCCTTTAAATTCTTTATGAGAAAATTGTAAAATGATTGCAGTGTCCCTATAATAATGATTGCCCATTCTCCCAGTTTTATGTTTTTTTTCTCCCAAAATACAACTATTTTATTTCAAGAATGGAATCATTGTTGATTTATTTTTCTTTCTAAGTTATATATTCTTATAACATGAAATGCAGATCATGAGAGAGCACACTTGCTTACTAATGGTTGGAGCACATTTGTAAACTCTAAAAATCTTCTTCCTGGAGATTCATGCATTTTTGTCAGGTTCTCTCTTTTTTCTTCATTTTTATTTCATTGTATTTTATGGGATTCAGGAATGCATTTCAATCTATAAATTCTCTAGTGATTGACAATTTATGCATCTACCAATAACATTATTACTCATTTTGTACACATTAATTTTATGTCATAGAAATTTACTTGGACATTACTTATGTTATTGTAGGGGAGAGAATGGTGAAATTGGTATTGGGATTCGTAGAGCAATGAAACAACATAACCACATATGCACAAAATTGTATCAACAATCAAGTCAAAACATTCAACTTGGAGCATTGGCTGCTGTTGTCCATGCTGTTTCTATTGGAAGTTTGTTCCATGCCCAATACCACCCTTGGTGAGATACCAATGATTTTACAATTTGAAATATAAATGAACATTTTTTTCCAACATTACAAATTTATAAAAATATGCCCTTAATTTGAGAATAAGTTTTAAAAAAATGTTAGCACTAATACACATCTTTTGTAGGATTACTCCCTTTGAATTTATGATTCCTCTGAAAATTTATGTTGAGTCCATTGAAAAAGACTACTCAGTTGGAAGGAGGGTACATATGTTGTCTGAAGTTGAAGGATGTCCAAGAAGGTGATCATAATGTCAAATTATTGTGGTTGATTCATGATTTTTTTTTATCACTTTTATGAGAAGTGTGAACAATATACATTTTAACATACATTTTTCAATACCTATCTTTCTGTAAGTTGAAATTTAAATTAGATTGAATTTCACATTAATTTAGTCAGATCCATATGAACTTTAATAAATACAAAGACATAATAAAAAGAGTGTATTGCTAGTATTTCTCTTGTTTTAATTTAAAATATATGCATCTATGAGAAAATTGTTTATGATACTTGTAGTCAATAAGGTAACTATTTGTAATAATTATGTCTTTTTACATTTTTGTTTTACTTTATAGGTATGGTACAATAGTTGGTAATGAAGATATTGATCCCATTAGGTGGCCTGGTTCAGAATGGAGATGTATCAAGGTAAAAACAAATATCTTACTATCCTTTAGAATTAGTACCCATGGCATTTTAATTAACATATTTTTCTTTTAACTTAATTGATTTAAATAAATTTGATTAAATCTCCTCCTAGGTGCAATGGGATTCCATACCAAATATTGAGAGGGTTTGTCCATGGTGGATTGAGCCCTTGGGATCTCCCAAGATTATGTTGAAGGGCATTTCAATTCTCCCTTTACCAAATAAAACAGATGCACCTAACTCATCATTGCTTGGATTAAATAACTTTGTTAATGAGGGTCAGTTATTATCCATTCATTTCTTTACTTTTAGATGTTTTTATATTAATTTTATGTTTTTGCTAATATGTTGTGTTTACTATAATCATTGTGCTGATTGAATTCTCTTATTGTTATCAGATATAGTGTGGAGTTCCTCTAAACCTGAATATCACAAAGTGGATATGGACTTGGAAGGTCAACAAAACAATACTGGAAATGATAATAAGTCAATCTTTTCCATTTTTGCTTTCTTTATATGTCTTTGCTTTTTTATATTTGTAATTTTTGTCTTTCGTCCTCTTCTATAATTCTTTATTTTCAATATAAAAAAATCTAAGTAACAAAGACATATCAGATTGAGTGATTAAACTTGAACTAGTTCTATGTTGCATAAGTGAAACAAATATTGTATCCTGTATAAGTTTGTTCCTGCCGATAGATTAATAAAGTTCATCATTAGATGAAGAAAACACAAAAATAAAGGGAGTTTAATGTGTTTAGTTAGACTCGACTATTTTTATATTCTATTTTATATCTATTTTATGTGAGTACCTTTCTATGTTGGGATAGATCGTTGAACATGGAATGAAAATGGAGAGAGAGGGAGGAACACATATATATGTTTATACTAGTTCACAACTCAAATTGAATGCTACATCTAATCCTCCCTCACAAAAGAGATTTGTCTCATTCAACGATGACTTAATCCACTATAACCAAACTAGTTAATCCCAAACTAGTTGCATGTTATTGATGCTTCTCCAAACAATTTGTTCAGTAGAACTTCGTTGCTACTATTGAGCCTTTTACAAAGTTTTGAGTTTATGTTTAGAATTCTTTATAGTTTATTATAGTTCTTTTTTGTTTACAAGTATAGTTTATTGTAGCTTATGTGCTTCATTTATTAGCATACAAATCTATAATGTTCAACCAAATTAATTATATTTAGACTTTTAGAAGTAAGTTTCTAAAATTATTAACTCGATTGAACCGATTCAAACCTACTCTCTCCATCCCAAATTATAAGCAAAAAAAAAAAATCATACTTATTAAAAAAACTAAAACATAAGAATTTGGAGTATAGTTTTTTGTGTTTTCTTTGGAAAAAGTTTTATAGGAAGATGTAAAAACAATTTTCATTGGCTATTGGTTATGGAAAAAATGAAAGAGAGAGAAAATTGAATGTAATTTACATTTAATTTTATGAGAATAAACAAAAGTTTTTCTTGGAAAAAAGATTTTTTTTTCTTAAAAACAAGATTAAATAGGATAAAAGTTTGTCTTTTTTGCTTATATTTTGGGACAAAGAAAATGAGTTTTTTTTTGCTTATATTATAGGACGGAGGGAGTACATATTTTTCATTGGTTTAGATTACTTATTTGCAAAGGATTTAGAATTTGGTTCGTATTTCATAAGAAAATATTATAAAACCCAATCCAAATTAATTATTTTTATTGGTTGAAATTTAATTTCTTTTAACAGTTGAACCAAGTCATCCCAATACACCTTATCTTCTTAATAGAGGACGTTTTGTTGTCAATTCATCTACGACAAATGTTAAATGTAGAAATATCTATCTTTGTGAGCATAACTTAAATGATAGAGACATTGTAATATACACATATCTGAGTTCGAATCAGAGATCACCACTTATTTATATTAAAAGGTGAAATTCTCACCACTAGACTACTTGACAAAACAAAATGTAAAAAGTTTTGTCTTTTAAGTCGTGCATTAAACTTTCGAAAAGTCAAAATATTGTTTTTTTCAATGCAAAATTTTTACTTTTAAATTTCTTAACTAATGTCTCATGGTTCGAACTCTGAAGCACTCGTCAACATTCTACTTTGTCTAGACATTATTTCTTTATAACCTCAAATCCAATGTTTACCATCTACACCGTGAGTCATGAAACCAGATCATTTGTATAATCGTCCTTCTAAGCTTGCTAACCTTTGGACACACTAGGGGAGATGATTTGGAGTCCAATGTTATTTTTGTAGTCTCCAGAAGTTTTTTTTTAGGACCGTTTTAGGTTGCCTAACTTTCGGTTTCTGTAATTTTTATTTTCTGCTTTTGTTTTTCTTCTTTTGGCCTTTTTCAGAGGGTTTTGTTTTGGTCCCCCCTCTTGTACATATTTTTTCATTTTTTTCTATTTATATTTATATTTATATTTTTAGTGAGTGGAAGAGGATAAGGGTTTCCTAGGACTGTCGACCTAGTCGGGACTCTCAGTTCCCTCCTTAATGTCTTCATCACTCTTGATTCAGTAAAAAAGATTGTGTCAAAAAAATATATCACTTGACCAATCATGGTCCAAAAGAAATGGACGTATTGCCGACATACTATGAACATGTTAAATACCAAATTCGATAATAAATGGACCTATGAGAATCAACAATTTATAAGTGGCATTCTTCTTGAAACCAAAAAGAAAGAAAAAAAAATGTTCCTCAAGCAGATACTAACACAAGTCAACACAACTAAAAGTAGCTAAAAATATTTTTTTCTAAATTTTATCAAAATAAAATGAAGTAATAAAATAAAAATTACATATCAAAATTCAAAATAATAAAAAGAAAGTTAAAAGTCATTGAGATTGTTATGTATGGCTGAGTTCGAGTTCAGAACTCTCGTCTTCTCTACACTTAAAGTGTGTGAGTCTAGTACTCTAAAAAAATGTGTGTTTAACTCTAAACTACTTTACCAAAAAAAATCAAAGAAAACAAAAAAATATATAAAATTCATCACATATATATTTTACCTTAGATTTGAATGCGATCGATTTTAAAGCTTAATTTGTTATTTTATAATTTAAAGAGTCAAATTGGCCAACCCCTAAAATTTCAAAGATCAAAAGTAATTCACTCATTGCAAAGGAGAGTGGGAAAAGAAAATCAAATCTATTATATAATTAAATATCGCATTGTCCTTGTTACCCTTATGTTTTATGTTGATTTTCTTATCTGGACCTGCAGTGGTTGATCATAAAAAATTAAACTACATACCCTTTTTTTATAGGATTAAACTACATACCTAAAAAATTTTAAAAAATTACGTATTTCAAATGACTTATAAGCGTGAGAATAACACGTACTAAGATGGAGAACATGGTGGTTTACAAGGTAATTTTATTGAAAAGTAAAGGATATTTTGTAATTTCTTCTATAAAAAATTTAACTTTTTTAGCAGGGTGGACCGTGACCCATCCGAGCATTAATGTGGCTCGGCAACTGTGGATATGATTATGTTTTTCATTTTGTTCTTGATTAGTTCAGCTTATAATAGGGATGTCAATGGATATCCATGGATACGGATAGTATGATACCCGTTTCCGCCCCGTTTGACAAATATGATACCCGTGCCCGGCCCATACCCTCGGGGGTACCCACTATACGGGTACCCGCGGGTATTGAGGTATCCATAGGTATTCATGGGCACCCATGGATTTTTTAATTGATTTTTTTTAAGAAGAATTTTTTAATTTATTTATTTTTTTGTACAAATAATAACTTTTTTTTAACTACCAAAACACTTCAACTTTTAAACATCCATACATAATCCATTCAAAATTTCATTAATCATACATAATCCATAGAAAAATCATGATTCTTACACAATCCATATGATATGTTTTATGATGTTAATAAACTAAAAGCGGTGAACTTAATAAGATGAATCTAAAAAATTAAAAATAAAAATAAGTTATTAATGAGGAATCTTAGGTGGACGGTAAAATTTCCTTCAATAAGGTAACAACTTTAAGTAATAAGACAAGATATATAAAGATATTTTAGTAATTTACTTAATTTATTATCGGGTATGGGTACCCATGGGTATGGATACAATCAAATCTGTGTTTGTACCCATATAATAATGGGTAGTCAAATACCTGTTTATTATACCCGTGGATACCCGTTTAGCTACCCGTCTCGTGCCTGTGATGGATTTTACCCATGGGTACCCGTGGGCATGAGTATTTTTTCCAACCCTAGCTTATAACTTGTCTATTAATGATTTATGTTTTGTTCTTATTTTAACAGCAAAATGACAGTGGTGAGGTTGATGACTGTGGTGAGGTTAGAGTCTTCACCGCCGTCATCAAAATCATATATCAGTCTCAAATAAGAGTTTCAAAATTTGTTTATTTTATTTTATTTTTCAAATGTGTTATATAATTGTAATGTTTTAATTTCATAATTAATTTTTCTTTTGTTAATTTTGGTGATTTTCTATTTTTGTTAATACATTATATAATAGGTCTAACGAGGAGGATAAAAGAAAACAAGTGTTTCTATTTTTTACGAAGAATGTTTTCACGAAGGAAAATGTTGACGAGTGTCCCCGGGACACTCTTTAAGCACTTTAAATGGTAAGTTTTAATGAAAAGTTGTGTATTGGATGCAATGGAAATTGTAATAGTTGACTTTTTAAAAGAATAATTACTAAATTTGGAATGCTTAAAGAGTGCTCCAGGAGAACTCGTTAACGAGACTCTTTCACGAAATGCAAGAATGCATGCGGCTCTCACGTGCTTACCAACTCATGCCATGGGTTTTCATAAATAAATAAATCAAATTTTTCAACTACCACTGTTCCAAAACATGAGTTTTTCCAATTTTCATTTTATAAATAAATAAATAAAAACTTCCAATCAAGTTAGAAGCTCTATAACAATTTTTCATGCCAGTGATGGTCGGATTTACGCAAGTGACCAAATCGTTTACCAAGTAATAAAGTATAAGTAGAGTATCGTATTCACATGGATTTCCGTTTCAATCAAACAATTTGCGTTACTTATTTGGAAAGAAAATAATTAAGATAAGGGTTTAGAGTTTTGCAATTTAATATGTTTGTAACAGAGCAAAGTTTATCTGTATTGATTGTAGAATGTTAGTAGAGGTCGAATCCCCTCTATTTAATTTTAGAATTACGTAATAGTCAAGTTTTATTCATGCTTTTAACGTTTCATATTCAAGTGATGAGTTCATGGGGTTTTATTACCTATCAGCTTTTGAGTTGCACCTGCTGATCACACGGGTAGGTACACATAGGGTTTTACTCTCTCAGAGATATGGGTTCATTCCCCTCCAGATATCACTTGCAACCATTACATCGGAGTGCCTACGAGTTTCAGTGTTTAGGGTTGTCAGTACTATAGGGAGATACACTTACGCTCGAAGGTTTACGTGTAGGTTCTTACTTTTTCAGATGTATTTGAAACAATGACGGATAATAGGGTTCCTAAATTCAAAGTATCCTAAAGGTTCACTCGCCTGTTGAATCTTAGAAGGACATAACACACTCTCCTTCTCGGTAGTTCTACAAACAGGCAGCCCTATCAACGTCTACCTTACCAAGGTTCTAGGAGAATGAAGTTACTGGGCTGATTTAAGTCGTGAAGTCACTTCTTTCCCTAATTAGATTAGTGACTTCCTAACTATCGTTGTAACGCCCTATTTATTTATCTAATTATTTTTGGTTGAGTTAGAGTCTTTTATGTGATTTATGTTGATTTATGACGTGTTGTTGTGTATTAATATTTTATTAAGTGGCTTTATGTTATTATTTAGGATAATATGTTAGAAATTAGAATAAATAGACTTGGAGGGGCTGTTTTAGAAATAATTAAGAATAAGTGGTGTTAAGTAGAAAATCTGTTAAGTATATAAGGAAAAACAAGAGACAG
>Ga0228710_1008248_pt1 | contig 15013 bp, 17 predicted proteins | sample MedpolnodulmetaG_FD_177995 | JGI IMG/M metagenome (GOLD analysis project Ga0228710, IMG submission 177995) | Root nodule microbial communities from Medicago polymorpha collected in Santa Monica, California, United States - pink nodules | ecosystem: Host-associated > Plants > Roots > Nodule...
ACTCTATTTATAGCCTACAAAGACTTAAGCCCTAAGAAATATAACAATAGAATGCTCCACAAGAAACCATGGGCTTTTAGGTCAGAAGTAAACTAATAGGTAGCTTGTCTGGAAAGCAAAAGCAGCAAATGAGAACTTTGAAGGATGGCACGGCCGTGCTGCTGGTGGCACGGGCCGTGCCATGTCTCTGACTTTGGGGAGTGACATAATTTTGTCCTATATTTCGTATTTTCATCCCGAATCAGCTCCTAATCCTCTTTCTTTTGCTCCAAGACTAAATCTTCAGATATTTGTTCCTGAAATATAATAATTTGCAATTGAAGTAAAATAACTCAAAAAGGAAATAATATTTAAATAAAACTAAATCAAATCTAAATAGAATAAACTCAAATAAAATATTAAAAATACTAATTTATCGACTCATCAATGGTCAGGTCGAAGCAGCAAATAAAAACATTATTTCCATAATCAAAAAGAAAACTAAAAGGAAACCCAAGAATTAGCATAAAGTCCTTGATGAGGCTTTATGTAACGCCCTATTTTCTTATTTAATTATTTTTGGTTGAGTTTAGTGTCTTTTATATGACTTATATAATTTATGTTGATTTATGACGTGTTGTGGTGTTTTAATATTTCATTAAGTGGCTTTATATTATTATTTAGTAGAATATGTTGGAAAATTAGAATAAATAGACTTGGAGGGGCTGATTTGGATTTACTTAGCAAATACGTGGATTTAGTTAGAAAATATGTTGAGGGTATGAGATATAAAAGCTAAGAGCCAGACATAAATTAGGTTTAGAAGCTTTTGGAGAAAAAGAGGAGAACCAAGAGAAGAGAGAATCTGTAGAGTCTTGCAATCACCAATCTAAGGTAAGGGTGGGACTAATATTCTCTAATCTTAGGCTGTATAATTCTGAAATTGGATTTAGCATGATGTTTTGTTGTTGATTCATGTGAATTGAGAATTAGGGTTTAAAACCGGATTTGATGATAGAACCCGTAGAATTGCTTGTTAAGAGTGTAGAAAGTCCGTAGAATTCATAGATAAATGATGTTCAGGTTATAGAATGATCATAGGTTGAGTTTCCTATCAAATTTGGAATTGGGGTTGATGAAAATTGCGTTTTTGGGGTTAAAAATCGCACTTCCCGACAGAGAACCTGTTACGTTCGCCATCGCGAGTAGTCTTCTCGCCACGGCGAGCTATACGTGACAGAGAGCAGTGTTTGCTCGCCACCCATTCGCCACGGCAAACGATTGTGTAACAGAGAGCAGTGTTTGCTCGCCACCCATTCGCCACGGCAAACGATTGTGTAACAGAGAGCAGTGTTTGCTCGCCACGGCGAGTAACCTACCTTTTTCATGTTCTTGTGTTGTATTCATACATTTCTGTTTTGAATTAGCCTCTAGTGCATACTTGAAAGCCTTAGGTGATGTTATCAGTTCTAAATGGCCTTGTTTTGTTATGAATAACGTGATAGATGAAATATTACATGAAGGTATGTATATATGTTGATGAACTATGATATTAAATGTATATGTGAAGTAATATGATGATTATATGATGTTGCAATTAAATGATGAATATTTATGGGATTATAATGTTGTTGATGTCGTACGTTATTGTTGATGTTGTCATTGTTGTTGATGTTGTCGAGTCGTTGATGTCGTACGTTGTTGTTAATGTTGTCATTGTTGTTGTTGTCGTCAATTCGTTGATGTTGTACGTTGTGGTTGATTAAGTTGTTGAGTCCATGCATACTCATATAAAGTTGGGGGCTCATGCCCTGTTGAATGGCAATCATTCATATCACTTTGATTTGAGAGCCTATGCTCCACACGTTGATTTAGGAGTTGATGCTCCACACATTGATTTTAGGAGTTGATGCTCCAGCGTTGATTTTAGGAGTTTATGCTGCAGCGTTGCTTTAAGAGCCATTGCTCTACACGTTGAATTGAGACCTTATGCTCTAACACGTTGATTGGTACCACATGCATACTGCATAGTCAAGTTGTTGTTGTGTCGTTGCATTGTCGTTAATGTTGAGTTGTCGTCGTCGTTGTTGAATAGTTGTTGTTGATTTAAATGCTAAGTGGAACTAAGTGAAACATATGTGAAACACTCTCGATGATAAGTATATGTGAACTATTATTGTTGTTAACTATTATTGTTTAAGTTGTTAAATTCCGTTGATGAATTATATGCTTATTATTATTGAATGTGAAATCTCACGCCTTCTGTTTGAATGTTGCCTCTACGTGGGTAACGTGCAGATAATCAGGATTAGCTGCTGATGTGAGTTGGCTCTCTCACGTGTGTTGTCTTAGGGTCGCTCTGATACGTAACGGGATGAGGATTATTTGCTTGTTTTCCATTGTTGCGTATTATTTGTGAACCATGTTGTTGAACCTTTTTGGATTAAGATTTTTAATTAAGTTGTTTACGTTGAGGCCGTAGTGCCAAAGTTGTTGAACTATGAATTTATTTTCTGCTGCGATGTCATTGAGATTTTGACAAGGTCGTTTTGATAAATAGTAAATTTACCCTATTTATACTTTAAATGTAGTGTGATATCCCGTTTTACGTTGCATACTCTGATTATTTGTATTATTTACATTGTTGGGAAAACAGGGTGTTACAATTGGTATCAGAGCAGGTTGGTTCGTCCGGCCAAGTAGTTGAGTCGCGTAGTGACGTGTGACAGTTTAATACTGTCGTTGTGTTGTCCTGTTTGTTGTTGTTAATACTTGGTATGAACTGGTTGGAGTATAACCATGTTCATATTAATTGTTTTAGTAAGTCGGTGTATGTTTCTTCTCCTGAAGAAGAGAGTGAAGCTGAGTTCTTGACTACAAAGCAGCTGAAGCAGTTGGCGCGTGATGGAATTCCGATGTTTTCGTTGATGGCGTCTTTGTCTGTTGAGAATCAAGCGGTAATCGATAAGTTGCAAGTTGTGTGCGAGTTTCCAGAAGTTTTTCCTGATGAGATTCCTGATGTGCCGCTAGAAAGAGAAGTTGAATTTTCAATTGATCTTGTTCCGGGTACGAAGCCTGTGTCGATGGCGCCTTACCGTATGTCGGCTTCTGAATTGGCCGAGTTGAAGAAGCAGTTAGAAGATTTGCTAGATAAGAAGTTTGTAAGACCGAGTGTTTCACCTTGGGGAGCGCCGGTGTTGTTGGTTAAGAAGAAAGATGGTACCATGAGGCTGTGTATTGATTATCGACAACTGAATAAAGTGACGATAAATAATAGGTATCCACTCCCGAGAATCGATGACTTGATGGATCAGTTGGTGGGTGCACGTGTGTTTAGCAAGATTGATTTGAGATCGGGTTATCACCAGATTAAAGTGAAAGATGAAGATATGCAGAAGATGGCCTTTAGGACACGTTACGGACATTACGAATATTCAGTGATGCCTTTCGGTGTTACTAATGCGCCGGGTGTATTTATGGAGTACATGAATCGCATTTTTCATGCTTATTTGGATCGCTTTGTTGTTGTGTTCATTAATGACATTTTGATATACTCTAAGTCCGAGGAGGAACATGCTGAACATTTGAAGATTGTTTTGCAAGTGCTGAAAGAGAAAAAGTTGTATGCCAAACTGTCCAAGTGTGAATTCTGGTTGAATGAGGTGAGTTTTCTTGGCCATATTATTTCTGGTAGTGGTATTGTTGTGGATCCGTCTAAAGTTGATGCAGTATCACAATGGGAGACTCCTAAGTCGGTTACCGAAGTTAGAAGCTTTTTGGGTTTGGCAGGTTATTACCGCAAGTTTATCGAAGGATTTTCAAAGTTAGCACTTCCGTTAACTCAGTTGACCTGTAAGGGTAGAACTTTTGTGTGGAATGTTCAGTGTGAGAACAGCTTTAATGAATTGAAGCAGCGGTTGAAGACAACTCCGGTTTTGATTTTACCGAAGGCAGATGAACCTTTTGTCGTGTAATGTGATGCGTCTAAGTTGGGTTTAGGTGGTGTGCTTATGCAGGATAATAAGGTAGTAGCTTATGCATCGAGGCAGTTGAAGATTCATGAACGGAATTATCCTACTCATGATCTAGAGTTGGCTGGAGTGGTCTTTGTGCTTAAAATTTGGAGGCATTATTTGTATGGTTCTAGATTTGAAGTGTTCAGTGATCACAAAAGTCTAAAGTATTTGTTTGATCAGAAGGAATTGAATATGAGGCAGCGAATATGGCTTGAATTGTTGAAAGATTATGATTTTGAGTTGAATTATCATCTAGGTAAAGCTAATGTAGTTGCAGATGCGTTAAGTAGGAAAACTTTACATATGTCAGCTATGATGGTTAAAGAGTTGGAACTGCTTGAACAGTTTAGAGACCTGAGTTTAGTTTGTGAGTTGTCACCTCAGAGTGTGAAGTTGGGTATGTTGAAGATTGATAGTGAATTTTTGAATAGTATTAAAGAAGCTCAGAAAGTAGATGTAAAGTTTGTGGACTTAATGGTTGGCAATAATCAGACCGAGGATAGTGGCTTTAAAGTTGATGATCAGGGAGTGTTGCAATTTCGAGGTAGAATTTGTATTCCTGACAATGATGAGATGAAGAAGATGATTCTCGAAGAAAGTCACAGAAGTAGCTTGAGTATTCATCCGGGAGCTACAAAGATGTATCATGATTTGAAGAAGTTGTTTTGGTGGTCTGGGTTGAAGCGTGATGTAGCACAGTTTGTGTATTCATGTTTGATTTGTCATAAGTCAAAAGTTGAGCATCAGAAACCTGCTAGGTTTTTGACACCGTTAGATGTGCCAGAGTGGAAATGGGATAGTATATCCATGGATTTTGTGACGAGTTTGCCGAATACTCCAAGAGGGCAAGACGCTATTTGGGTGATTGTGGATAGATTGACAAAGTCGGCTCATTTCATTCCGACTAATATCAGTTTTCCGGTATCTCAGTTGGCGGAGATTTATATTCGCGAGATTGTGAAGCTACATGGTGTTCCGTCGAGCATTGTGTCGAATAGAGATCCAAGGTTTACTTCTAGATTTTGGAAGAGTTTGCAAGAGGCGTTGGGTTCTAAGTTGAAGTTGAGTTCGGTGTATCATCCGCAGACAAATGGTCAGTCGGAGAGAACAATTCAGTCGTTGGAAGATTTGCTGAGAGTTTGTGTAATTGAGGAAGGTGGAGCTTGAGATAGTCATCTACCATTGATAGAGTTTACGTATAATAACAATTATCATTCTAGTATTGGAATGGCACCGTTCAAAGCTTTGTATGGTCGGAGGTGCAGAACTCCGTTGTGTTGGTTTGAGTCGGGTGAAAGCGTAGTTTTGGGACCAGATATCGTTCATCAGACTACAGAAAAGGTTAGATTGATCCAAGAAAAGATGAAAGCGTCGCAGAGTCGACAAAAGAGTTATCATGATAAGCGTAGGAAACACCTTGAGTTTCAGGAAGGAGATCATGTGTTTCTGAGAGTTACTCCTGTGACTAGTGTTAGACGTGCATTGAAGTCAAGGAAATTGACTCCGAGGTTTATTGGTCCATATCAGATATCGGAAAGAATTGGAACAGTGGCGTATAGAGTGGGTTTACCACCGCATCTTTCGAATTTGCATGATGTCTTTCATGTGTCGCAACTTCGGAAGTATGTTTCGGATCCATCTCATGTGATTCCAAGGGATGATGTGCAAGTTAGAGATAACCTTACGGTTGAGACCTTACCAATGAGGATTGAAGGTCGTGAAGTGAAGAAGTTGAGAGGCAAGGAGATACCTCTTGTGAAAGTTGTTTGGGGAGGAGCGACTGGTGAAAGTTTAACGTGGGAGTTGGAAAGTAAGATGTTGGAGTCTTATCCAGAGTTGTTTGCTTGAGGTACATTTTCGAGGACGAAAATTTTATAAGTTGGGGAGAGTTGTAACGCCCTATTTTCTTATTTAATTATTTTTGGTTGAGTTTAGAGTCTTTTATATGACTTATATGATTTATGTTGATTTATAATGTGTTGTGGTGTTTTAATATTTTATTAAGTGGCTTTATATTATTATTTAGTAGAATATGTTGGAAAATTAGAATAAATAGACTTGGAGGGGCTGATTTGGATTTAGTTAGAAAATATGTTGAGGGTATGGGATATAAAAGCTAAGAGCCAGACACAAATTAGGTTTAGAAGCTTTTGGATAAAAAGAGGAGAACCAAGAGAATAGGAGAACCAAGAGAAGAGAAAACCTGTAGAGTCTTGAAATCACCAATCTAAGGTAAGGGTGGGACTAATATTCTTTAATCTTAGGCTGTATAATTCTGAAATTTGATTTAGCATGTAGTTTTGTTGTTGTTTCATGTGAATTGAGAATTAGGGTTTAAAACCGGATTTGATGATAGAACCCGTAGAATTGGTTGTTAAGAGTGTAGAAAGCCCGTAGAATTCATAGATAAATGATGTTCAAGTTGTAGAATGATCATAGGTTGAGTTTCCTATCAAATTTGGAGTTGGGGTTGATGAAAATTGGGTTTTTGGGGTTAAAAATCGCACTTCCCGACATAGAACCTGTTACGTTCGCCACCGCGAGTAGTCTGCTCGCCACGGCGAGCTATACGTGACAGAGAGTAGTGTTTGCTCGCCACCCATTCGCCACGGCGAACGATTGTGTAACAGAGAGCAGTGTTTGCTCGCCACAGCGAGTGAGTCCGCTCGCCACAGCGAGTAACCTAGTAGTGTTGTACCTTTTTCATGTTCTTGTGTTGTATTCATACATTTCTGTTTTGAATTAGCCTCTAGTGCATACTTGAAAGCCTTAGGTGATGTTATCAGTTCTAAATGGCCTTGTTTTGTTATGAATAACTTGATAGATGAAATATTACATGAAGGTATGTATATATGTTGATGAACTATGATATTAAATGTATATGTGAAGTAATATGATGATTATATGATGTTGCAATTAAATGATGAATATTTATGGGATTATAATGTTGTTGATGTCGTACGTTGTTGTTGACGTTGTCATTGTTGTTGATGTTGTGGAGTCGTTGATGTCGTACGTTGTTGTTGATGTTGTCATTGTTGTTGTTGTCGTCATGTCGTTGATGTTGTACGTTGTTGTTGATTAAGTTGTTGAGTCCATGCATACTCATATAAAGTTGGGGGCTCATGCCTTGTTGAATGGCAATCATTCATATCACGTTGATTTGAGAGCCTATGCTCCACACGTTGATTTAGGAGTTGATGCTCCACACATTGATTTTAGGAGTTGATGCTCCAGCGTTGATTTTAGGAGTTTATGCTCCAGCGTTGCTTTAAGAGCCATTGCTCTACACGTTGAATTGAGAGCTTATGCTCTAACACGTTGATTGGTACCACATGCATACTGCATAGTCAAGTTGTTGTTGTGTCGTTGCATTGTCGTTAATGTTGAGTTGTCGTCGTCGTTGTTGAATAGCTGTTGTTGATTTAAATGCTAAGTGGAACTAAGTGAAACATATGTGAAACACTGTCGATGATAAGTATATGAGAACTATTATTGTCGTTAACTATTATTGTTTAAGTTGTTAAATTCCGTTGATGAATTATATGCTTATTATTATTGAATGTGAAATCTCACCCCTTCTGTTTGAATGTTGCCTCTACGTGGGTAACGTGCAGATAACCAAGATTAGCTGCTGATGTGAGTTGACTCTCTCACGTGCGTCGTCTTAGGGTCGCTCTAATACGTAACGGGATGGGGATTATTTGCTTGTTTTCCACTGTTGCGTATTATTTGTGAACCATGTTGTTGAACCTTTTTGAATTAAGATTTTTAAGTAAGTTGTTTACGTTGAGGCCGTAGTGCCAAAGTTGTTGAACTATGAATCTATTTTCCGCTGCGATGTCATTGAGATTTTGACAAGGTCGTTTTGTTAAATAGTAACTTTACTCTATTTATACTTTAAATGTAGTGTGATATCCCGTTTTACGTTGCATACTCTGATTATTTGTATTATTTACATTGTTGGGAAAACGGGGTGTTACACTTTATGGGCATGTCGACTAATACCACTCCTTTTAGGCAAACATTTGGCCATGATGTAGTATTGCCTGTCGACATTTGTCTTCAATCAACTAGAATCCAAAGACAATGTGAAATTCCAACAAATCATTATTGGAATATGATTCTAGACGAATTGATTGATTTAGACGAAGAAAGGTTAATGGCATTAGAAGTCCTTACAAAGAAAAAAGAGAGAGTAGAAAAAGCTTATAATAAAAAGGTGAAATCAAAACTTTTTGCTCAAGGAGATTTAGTGTGGAAAGTTATTTTGCCAATGGATAAGAAAAACAGAATCTTGGGGAAATGGTCACCTAGTTGGGAAGGACCATGGGAAATTTTAAGGGTGTTTTAGAACAACGTGTATGAGATCGAAGAGTTAAATGATGACTGAAGGCTCTTACGTATAAATGGGAAATATTTAAAGAAATATAGACCATTATTTCAAGAAATTAAAATCGTACAAGACTAGTTCGAAAACGAAATAAAACATGGCATTAGAAATAAAACCAACTAGCGGGCAAGTTACATAGGTCTGTCGAAATGACAAAATGGACAAAATATTATAACCATTACAAACGAAATAAGTTCTACTAGACGCGACAAAAGGCTTTAACGCCCAAAGATGCAAATCTGAAGTTAAAGTCTGAAGTTGAAATCTGAAAAGAGTCAGTGGCCGTGATCAAAACCGAAAACATCAATGAGCCACCTAACTTCTCCATCGAGACGGCAGTGGATGCAGAAATGAGTAAAGACATACTCATCATCATCAGTAGGGAGAAATCCTCGATAGTTACCCCTTCTTCCATCGCCTGGGCAGCTATGTGGATTTTGGCAAAAGCGTCGATGGTACATGCCTCCGGGCAACCATCTTTTATACTAGGTACATCGAAAGCTAGAAGAGGTTGTACCTCCTAGTATATCTGATCGGTAGTGCTGAAGGTTCCTAGTCATGAAGGGAGCCCAGAAATCCCTTAAGATTTCTTCCATATCGAGAGGAGCCGCAATAGTAGCCCTCATCAAAAGATGAAAATACTTACCAGACGGAGAATCTGCAGCCCTCCTCAGCAAGCGATCTATTACATCAAAACGTGGCTGGGGGTGCAACATGTGTTGAGTACACCTGAGAATGCAAAACATAGGGTGACCATCCTCCCACAAACAATTCATGAAGTTAAAGCTTTCCAGGCGATAAACAGAGATCAGTGAGTAATTCAATATAGTCATTACCAAAAGCCCTTGAAACATCGTGAGACTTGCAAAGGGCTGCATGCCTCTTGTTAGTTCTCATGAAGTGAAAAAGTTCATACATGCTATGGGAAGCAACCCTCGTAGCAATGTTGAGGATCAAATCATCACTCAAGAAATCCATCTTGATGAAAAGAAAAGAAGGGATTTTTTTTTGGTTTTCTCTGAAAAAAGGGTTGAGGAAAAGTGAGAAAGATAGATAAACTTTGTGAAGAAGGGAAGGTATTTATAGATGGTGAAGAAGTTCAGAGAAGTTTCAATTTTACAGTTTCCACCTTCAAATAAGGGACACGTGGCACATAGTGTGTAAATCCTTTTCTCGGAAAACGTGGGAAGTTTTAAAGTTTATTGATTATTTATTTTTGCTTCCCTAGATAATTTAATAAATATGAAATCTTTACAGTTCCCTAGGCAGTTTTATCTTGAGCAGTTAAAGCAGAGAAACTATTTAGTTTCTCATCGTTATCATTTATTTTGAAACTTATTCCCAATATAATTTTTGTGATTAAAAGAATTGGTTTGGCAAAAGGAAAATATGTAATAAAAAGAAAATGCCAAAAGACGGTATTTGATTAGCACCGTTATAGATTCAAGAATTACAAAATTAAAGGGATCGAATATAAAGTTCAAAATAAAAGACTACATAGAATGTTCAAATTACAAATTCAGACTTAAGCTTGTTAAGTCTGCCTTTAAACCAAGCTAATCGTTCATCAAGAGGTCCTCTTTTGACAAGCATTTCCATTTCCTGTTGAGATGTTTGTGACTCTTTAACCTTTTGTATGGCGATACTAGCTTCCTTTTGCATGAGGTCCTCTCTTTACAGGACTTTAGTTATTTGCAATTTTAGGAGCCTGATTTCTTCCTCATGTTTAGCAATGGCAAGATTAAGTTCTTCCACTTTTTTCTTAGCATCTGGAATTTCCTGTCGAAAAGTAAGAAACTTTTCCTGAAAGATGGTTACTTCGGCCATAAGTCGATTACAACGCACCGTTTGGTCCTCAAGTTTGGACTGATCAGCCTTCCTTTGATGAAAACATAGATTAATCTCTTCCATGAGAGGTTCTAGTGCTTCAGAAAACTCTTGAAATTTTGTGCCAGAAGGAGTCTTGCTTAATTTGCGGAGAAATTCCTTTATCTTAGGAATGATGGTAGCATCCTGCTCTATGGCTTGAAACAAGTCCACTTCAAACACTTTGCTTCGAAATTCTGCTAAGAGATTTTCTTTCGAAGTCTCCGAGGGATCATCAGTAGAAGTATACAAAGAACCTCCAATGCTTTTGGAGAAGAGTGCACCATTTTTCAGTATTAAGCCAAAGGACGCCAGGGGGTTGGCCTTCTCAAGTTGATCGAACTCTTCTTAGCTCATAACCATGTTTGTTGTCTGGATTTTAGCCGTTGGTATAGCATCCTTCGATGAATTTTCATCAGGTTTGGACGCCTTGCCTGAATCAACATTGTGCCCGCCTATGGTAGCATTTGGTTGATCAGCACAAACCTCGAGACTCAAATCTTCAACAAGGGTTTGGTCGCCATCTCTTCTCGATGGATTCTTCTCTAGGCCGTCAGCGTGTAGTTTTGGGTGTTGGTTGGGGGAATCCACCTCAAGGACTGTTGTCGGGGAATCAGTCTCGACGCCAGATACCTCCTCCATAATGGGTGATACTATCAGAGTATCAGTTGAATGAAGGGCTACCTTCTCATATGTATTGTAATTACCGGGCTCTATGCTCTGATAATGAGATATTTTAAATATTAAAAGATATTTCTCTAAAAAGAGGGCAATAAAGATTTAAACTGACAGATTCAAAGTCTGATGATTACCTTTGAGACATTATCTCCAATATAGGAGTGGGCGTTGTTTGGGTTTGAATCTTTATGCCCTTGTTTTTTCTTCTTGGTAGTTGCTTTGACTAGAGATTCTTCAGTGGATGGTACTTCGATGGCTATTGTTGAGATCTCTCGTTTCCTTTTCTTTCGGCGCTCTTTGTCTTTTGGCGCCTCAGAGGTGTTTGTAACTTCAATGTATTCAGACGAGATTCCATGCTATGAGAGATGCAAAGATTAGCGTCTAAAGACATTCACACAAATGAAGCGTTGAAAAGATCAAATCGAAGAAAAGAAATTTACATTATCTTCGGTTACTGAGTCTGTGGTCTTTTTGGGAGAAGGGTCAGAAGATGATGTGGCTTGCCTTTTCCGATGCTAGAGAATGTTATAAACCAGTTTAAAACATCACTCATCGAAATAAGGAAAAGATAGAAAGGGTGATACGTTCCTTATCTTTCTTCGACTTGGAAGATTTTTCTTTCTTGGACGATTTCTCTGATTTCGAGCGCGTTTGAGCACCGACCTCATCAGTTTCTTCTCCATCTCCTGATTTCAAGGCAACAGCTGCAAGTACATGGACATACAGATAAGTAGCATTTTTTCTATAATACTATTTATTTGTTCTTGAAGATAAGAGATTTCTTACCTATTCCCATAGGACAAATGATTCGAACATGATGTAGATCTAAAGGAAGGTGACCTCTACCAGGGGCTCGCTCTTGAACTTGGCGTAGGAGTGCTCTCCAAACATGTTCTACCAATGGCTGCTTCAAATCATCTAAAAATTTGTACAGAGAGCTAGGTTTTGGTTGCATTAAACCAATTTGTCTTGCAGCTAAATTTGGCTGGTAGCCATACAATCCAAAAGGATAAGTGCTTTTTGTCCTACTAGACAGGAAAGTAGGTGTCAAGTAAGCTTTCCATATGGCGTTTGTTTCTGCCTCGTCGTCGATTTTAGTCGTTGGAAATTCTTTCTTGAACCAATTTGGTCCACAAGCTCTATTCATGAATGGAGCCAAAGAAGGGGTAAATGTGTCACACCCTAAAAAGGCTTCATAAGCAATACTGAATAAATCTTGCGAAGCTCTGTTCCCATATTGAAGCACGGCTAGGCCTATTACCTCAATTGATCTATTGTTGTAGGCCTCAGTAAAATCAGTGGGTAGGAGAACTTTTAGCTTTGTCCTAAAAGTAGCTAAAAGCCATAGTTGAAACAGCCAGATAGGGCCAGGAATAATCAAGCTGCTCCCAGATTGGTATTCTTTGATACTAACTACTTCCTGGTTCAAGTTCTCATACAAGGATTCTAAGATAAGTTTGCTTAAGCAAATATCTGTTCCTTCATGCAATTGAATAACTAAAGCCTTATATCCTTTGGCTACTTGTATGGATCGAGAGCAAAAAATGTACATAGATAACCAATAGGTTAAGAAGGCACATGTTCTTCATCAGTAACTTCAGCGCTTTCAGTGTTATGGTGGTCTTTTATGAAGATGCCATAGGCGAACCGTTTGAAATCAAAAGAAAGCTTTGATTCATGGCTTTCAAGATCGAAAGTTTGGCCAGTAGGTTTTAAACCGGTAAGGTCAGCGATATCTAATAAAGTGGGGGTAAGCATGCCACATTTCAAATGTAGACTGTTGGTCGAAGCATTCCAGAAATGTAGGGCACCAATCAACATTTCAATGTAATATTTTGGGCCTTGTCTAGATAGTTTAACAAGGTCAAAGATGCCTATATCTTTCCAAATTGACCTTTCATACGTTCTACTTTGTTTGACCACTCAATGTAATCCTCATTCTTGTCCCGTTTGGGTTCTGTTCTAAACTTGGATTTCAAAAAACTGAGGTCATAGGGACCTTTTGTGAAAATTAACGGTGTATGTTTTTCAAAACAAGGGAAAACAGCATTAAGTTCTTCACTGTTCTCTTTGTCATCTGGAATAGGTCTGAAATATGCATTCGGTGAAATAGGACATGGAGTGATTACCTGGGATTTCTAGATTTGTTCTTCCGCTTCCTTGACTTCTAGTTCTTCAATAAACTGCAGACTACCGGTCGGAATAGCTTTTGAGAAGTCGATGGGTTCGTTGTTGCTTGGAGGTTAAGAGGAAGAAACTTGTTGTTTCGTCATGATCAAACAGTTTACGAATGATTGAAATGGAGAAATAAAGGGTAATTTCTGGTTAAAAAGCTGAGATTTTGAAGGTTTTGGTAATGGAAGTTCAGTACTCTTTGAGAGAGAAGAGGAAAAATGAAAAGTTTCAGCGAAGATTGAAGGATGAAAAAGAAAAGTGAAACCCTTGTTTTATAACCTTTTTGATCTTGACAGATGTCAACATCTTACGTTGACAGTTTTTAAAATAATAAAAAATGGTGATTCCCAATGACTGGAACGTGACCCACTAACTATGGTGGGGACACCATAAAGCGTTCTTTGAACTGCTTCTCCAGATGGCGACGTCATAGAGTCTGTTTCGATTAGAGCAACTTATGTAAAGGAGGATCAAAAACATCTTTTTCTCCCTATCAAAAGATTAGTCGAAAATGACGTTTCTAGGGGGCAATTTGTTAGCCTATAATTTTAAAGGCTATCTTAAATGCAGTCAAACTAAGGCCGACCTTATAAAATCGAAAGAAACGATATGTTTTTCTATCTAGATATTTGATCGAAGGTTGGACTTGCTAGAAATACTCGAAGTGTGGATTTCAGTTCGATAAAGCGGAAGAATATCGAAGAGCGGTTCGTTTTGTGGATAAGGTCAAGGAACTGATATTTCTTAGGAACAATTGTTGAATTTCAAATCAAATAGATATCTGTTGTCCGTTTTCAACAGTTGTAATCAAATCTTTATGTAGGTAGTTATCTCTATTAGTATAAATAGGAGTTTCTCATAAGGAAAAGTGGTCACAATTCAATCATACAAGAAACTTACACTCAAACTATCCGCATTCAAGAGATAAACGAGTCACAAGTTGCAATGTATGAACATGTCTACCAATTTACATTCAATCCATGCAATTTTGGTTTGTTTTCTTAAATATCTTTGCAATTTACTTGTTTATTTCAAGCAATTCCTTTTATTTTCATTTTGAAAGTAACTTCGACGGATTTAACTAAGTCATATTCGACAGTTTTTTCATATCCTTTATATTTTTTGAAGAACAATCATGAATTTCTAGAAAATGAGAAGCACAATATGTCTCTAAGTTTACTGGTTGATCTTGCAAGTAATTAATTTTAAACCAGCGGTTGTTTACTAAAAATCAGTGTAAACACATATATGTTGTTTTTACATCATGACCCTCTGCTGCTGTTGTGGACTATGGTGAATGCCCCAAGTTTAGTAGTTTGGGTTACGCGATGATCACAACAATACTAAAGCCGAAGCAGAGTGATGTTTGGGTTGGTGATCAAAATCAACGAAGCTTGAAGCCATCGGATGGATCTCTAGTACTCATTAATCCTTGGTTTAGATTTTTAAGACCAACTTAGTGTTTTATTTTTTTTAGAGTTGTTTTTTTTCCTCTATTATTTTGGGATTCTGACATTAAAACAAATGTAGACAAGAAGCATCTAGGAAAATACTGAAAAAGAAAATAAACAAGAACATCTAGGAAAAGAAGTACAAATTGAGTCTCTGAAGATTGGTAAAGGCATGAATTTTGGAACCAAATTTAACATCATTAAAGAAATTGATTGGCTAAGATCATACATGGTAAGACTATCAGCCACTTGATTCGATTCACGGTAAGAATGTTGCATATGAATACCGAACAACATAACACCCTAATTAACATTATTCTGTTGGGACTATCAATTTGACTTTTGAGTACAAACTTATTGAATTTTAATCATAACTTAAGTGAAACAAGTTCTAATCAAAATTAAGGATAAACTTCGATGATAGACTTGAAGCCGCATATAGGTGTAATCTTATA
>Ga0228710_1008249_pt1 | contig 15013 bp, 10 predicted proteins | sample MedpolnodulmetaG_FD_177995 | JGI IMG/M metagenome (GOLD analysis project Ga0228710, IMG submission 177995) | Root nodule microbial communities from Medicago polymorpha collected in Santa Monica, California, United States - pink nodules | ecosystem: Host-associated > Plants > Roots > Nodule...
ATTTTTTTGTTTAAAAAAAAAAAAAAAATTACACTTTCAACTTTTCTTAATACTCACTTCGTCCTTAATTATAAGTCCCTTTGAAAAAAAAGTCTAGTCCTTAAATACAAACCCCTATACAAATTACTAGATGCATTTAATTTTTTTCGCAAACATATCCTAATTAATACTACTATATAAAAAATCAAAATCAAATTAAACACACATAAGAAGAAAATACTAATTTAGTAAAATACACACATAAGCATACACATTAACTAGACCAACTTTTCTGAATATGTGTGATATTTGTCGAAGGGGCTTATAATAAAAGACGAGGGAGTATTTATGTTTTTAGTCTGGGGGCTTATAACACAGAGAAGGGAATTAACTAACACAACCAATACAATAGGGGATGCCTTTTCTATGACAGATAACAAAACGCGTTGAACCAATATATATATTCCAAACTGCAAAATCAATAAGCTCCCAAATTTAAGAAATGATACCAAAATCTGCAAAACATATGTGCGAGTAGAAATGGATCAACTAATGAGTATTTTATGTTATGTTTAAACATGAATGTGTGTGAAGAGGGGTGATGTTAATAAAATAAAAGTTAGATGTGAATCAGTTCGGTTCATTAGTTTTTTGGATTTGAAAAAAAAAGCGTGAATTAAACCAAACCATGTCGGTTTAGGTGGTTCAATATTGAACCAAACCAAACAAGCTCAAATACAATTTGGTTTGAATTTTTGGTTTCATTTGATTTATCCGAACCGGTATGTAGAAGTTTTTTTTTTGTTTTGACAAAAATAAATTATATTCATTCATTCAAATTGGTATAATACATCGATACAATGAAAATTCGCTAAAAACAAAAAGGATGAATCTGTGAACAAACTCACAACATCCATGTTAATAGCATAAAACGGCAAAGTACTAAAGCCTACACATATGACTATATTTAAGTCTCCGGAATACCCACGTCTCCGGATCTGCAACGTTGACGACTCTAAAGTCATTGATTTGATCTGCACTGGATCGAAGCTGATTTGACAATCTGAACCGAACAAACACTTGAATAAAACAAGAAAGGCAAACAACGTCGCACAAAGACGACGAACAAAACAAGGTAGCACTAAGACGACGAAATGATAAAAAAAGAAACGAAACAGATGTGTAAATCACTTATTTCAATAGAAGGGAAATAGAAGGAAAAAAACAAGTTAGATGAGTGATTTTGGGTCAAAAATTGACCCTAAATCACCCCTCTTTAGTGGATGAAGGTGAAGAAACTAGAGTTTTGATGACGGCTCCTAGGAGAGAAGTGGAAGAGAGTCATTTTTATTGTCAAGGTTCTAGTTGTCAAAGGTCGGTATGTAGAAGTTAAACACACATTTTTTTTATTTATTTTAAAATTTGAAAAATAGTCACTTTATGGTTGTACTGGAGTAACGAGTCTTTCTCTTCTTATTTAATTTTGTTTAAGAAGACTTTGACTTATACGCTATGCAGGACTTGTAAGTAAGAAGGTTGTTCATCTGCAGAAAACTCAATCATTCAGTTTCACTCTCCTAATAATCTTCATGGCTTCCTCCGCTTCTTCTTCTTCCACAAACCAGGATTCTGAATTAATATTTAACTATGATAGGAATCCAAGCTGGATCTATGATGTGTTTTTGAGTTTCTGCGACAAAGACACTAGTGAATCTTTTCAATCAAATCTTTATACTGCTCTCACAGCGGATGGAATTGTTGTATACAAGGATGAAGACAAGCTTTTAAATCGTGATCAGATAATAACATCCTCAGTTCTGCATGCCATTGAAGGTTCTAGATTGTCTATTATTGTTTTCTCAAAAATTTATGCTGATTCAACATGGTGTCTTCAAGAGTTGGAGAAAATAACGGAGTGCCGCAGAGCCACAGGTCAGATTGTTGTACCTGTATTCTATGATGTGGATCTCTCTGATGTACTTCATCAGGAAGATCTGCTTGGAGAAGCTTCTGAATATCTCAAACAAACAATTTTGAAGAAAGACAAGTTGATTCGTGAAGTTTGCAACATTTCAGGATTTGCTGTGCATTCCAGGTAATTTTGAATGCTACATCGATCTTTATGGTCTTACTTTCCCCCTTTTTTTTGTCTTTCTAACCGATGTTGAAATTTCCAAATAGTTATCATTCCTCATCCTTTTGGTATTTGTTTATAATAACAATCTAATCCCTAATGTACAACTCTATCCCATACGATACGGCCCTGGTCATATCTTGATTGAAGATGAGTTATTTGATGGAACCGAGGTGAAAATAGGTCAGACCGGCCCACATGAGTCTATGGTTTGACCTGTTTAGACTTGGTTTGACACTATTTATTAAAAAAAATTAGGTTTATACTTCTTAAAAAGCCTATTTAAATAAATTAGACAGACTTAAGCTATCAAAAAAGCTTACGAAACATGATATGCCGATTTGTTTATACATATTATTAAAATTTATTTTTTATCTATATCAAACATAACAACAGGAAACCACTCAAATAATAAACTAAATATACTTTTAAGGCTTTATATAGATAGCTAAACCTTAGATAAAATCAGTAAATAGGCAATTACCTTCCTGAAATTGTAAGTTTCGTCGATTACCCCCTTGAAATTGTACAAAGTTAATCAATTTACCCCCTCCGTTAAATTTTTCTGTTAGTCAACATGACGTTTTGCAAATACCAAATGCCCATCGAACCTAAAAATTTATACATTTTTTTTCTTATACTTGACTAAAAAGGTATTTATTACCGGGGACTATTGGATAGAAGCAAGATCCTTATGTTTAATATTACCAGGGATAGCCCAACAAGTTTAGAGGCCTTAAGCAGTTTTTATTATGAGACATTTTACAATAAAAAAATTACAAAAGTTTATGAAAATAAATAACATAACAATTAACAATTAACAACACAACATAATTTTCAAACATTAATCAAACATAAAAGTTAAATCATCATTTAATTTTTATGTTTGAAAGATTATGTTGTGTTGTTAATTGTTATGTTATGAATTCATTTTTATTTTTCTGTTTGAACATATGGTCAAAGGCCAAAACAAATGGCTAAATGCGCCAAAACAAAGGCTCAACCAAAACAAACGACTTTTGTCTCTGTGTTGATACAGTTCGGATTATATAATCCGGACAATTTTGACACTTTCGGGATTATGTAATCTAGAAACATCTTTTTCACCCCAAATGTTGACTTTCTACGGGGTTTCTACGGGGTGATTGACAATTTTCGAATTACATAGATAATTTTATCTTGATGTAAGTACTAATAAGTTTTTAAAAGTAAAAAAAGTGTATAATTAAATAAGATTCAATTATAATTTTTGTGAAGTTAATATTTATCGCACTATTTTATCCGACTATAATTAAAAGTGTAAATACTAATAATGTTTATGGCAACTAATTTTATCCGACTATTGGATATTTTTGTGAAGTTAAAAAAAGTTAATATAAGGAGCTGTTCATATAAAATATATAACATTATTTTCTCTCTTTTACTACCAATTTTTTCTCAACTTTTTAGTTAAGACAAAAGGTCCGTGATAAATTCAACTTTTATATGCCCAGCCAGATGTTAAAATATGCTATTTTCCCTTGATATATAATAGAGGATAAAGGATTTGTCTTAAACATTAAGATTACAAGGTGTTTTTTTAAATATCAAGAAATAGGTCCTAAAAGTACTACGACAAAAAAATAATCCAGTAATCTAAATTAGTTCGAGTCCATAACCATGTTTCAAAATAAAACTTGAGGATGCTAAAGTGCATCTAGGTGTGATTCATTATTCCCAAGCATTTTATATCAACCATCGTTTTTGATACGTACACATGTCATGCAGTGGTTATATAATTGTTCATGCACTTTTGGGTTCATATTTTGCAGGATGGAAAGTGAGGATATTAAGAAAATAGTAGATCATGTTACTGATTTGCTAAAGAGGAGAGACTTATTCGTTGCTGACCATCCAGTGGGTGTAGAATCTCGTGTACAAGATGTTATTCAACTATTATGCAGTCAAGCATCAAAAGACCCTCTACTGCTCGGAATATGCGGCATTGGAGGGATCGGCAAAACAACAATTGCTAAAGCTACGTAAATAAAATTTGTCATGATTTTGAGGCGAAGAGTTTCCTCCTGAATGTCAGCCAAGTTTGGGAACAAGATAATGGCGTAGTTTGTCTACAACAACGACTCCTTTCTGATATCTACAAAACAACAAAAATAAAGATAGATACAGTTGAATCAGGAAAAATGATATTGCAGGAAAGACTTCGTCATAAGAGGATATTTCTTGTGCTTGACGATGTGAATAAAGTGGACCAATTGAATGCTTTGTGTGGAAGTCATGAATGGTTTGGTGAAGGAAGTAGAATAATGATAACTACAAGAGATGATGATTTACTTAGTAGGCTTAAAGTTGACTATGTGTATAGAATGAAAGAAATGGATGGCAATGAATCTCTTGAGCTTTTTAGTTGGTATGTATTCAAGCAACCAATTCCTATAGAAGGTTTTGGTGACCTTTGTACTGATATTGTTAAGTACGCGATGGGATTTCCACTAACTCTTCAAGTCATTGGGTCCTTTTTGTCGACCAAGCGAAGAAAACAAGAGTGGGAGAGTGCATTGGAGAAACTCACAAAAAACCCTAATGATGAAACACTGAAGGTGCTGAGACTGAGTTTTGATGGTTTATCCGACGATATCAAAGAAACATTCTTGGATATAGCTTGTTTGAACTTAAGTGGGATGTACTTGGATGATTTAATTCAGATATTCAAAAAGGATGTGCATTTCACAGAACATGGAATGGAGGAACTCGTAACTAGAAGCATTGTAAATTTAGATAGTAAGAAAAGGATTGAAATGCATGATTTGTTCCAACTGTTAGGAAGAGAAATTAGAAAGGAAAAATCAACGACTATGGCTGCGGTGAGTAGTAATATATGGTTTTCTGAGGCTCTACGTTATTTGTCCAACATTCATACTATTTTTTGAACACTGCAATTAGTTTTTTGGAAGCTCGTTAGGTTTTGATTGAATAACTAATACAATATTCAGGTCTCAAAACTTATAGCTTATGAATTGCATAAAATGTTTTTAGCAACTGCACGAAAGTTTATTATTACTATTTTTTATTTTTTTTTTCAATTTTAGGGAAGGATTTACGATGTCTTCTTGAGTTTCCGAGGGGATGACACTCGTGCAAAATTCATTTCACATCTCTATACAGCTCTTGAAAATGCTGGAATTTATGTTTTTAGAGACAATGATGAGATTCAACGAGGAGATCAGATCTCAGCGTCATTGCTGCAAGCAATTGGACAGTCTAAAATTTCTATCGTTGTTTTGTCTAGAAGCTATGCTAATTCAAGATGGTGTATGCTAGAGCTGGAGAACATCATGGACATTAGCAGAGCCCAGGGTATGGTGGTTGTACCAGTGTTCTATGAAATAGATCCCTCAGATGTACGCAATCAGACGGGAGAGTTTGGTGAAGATTTTGAATCTCTCTTATCAAGAACGTCAGTGGATACACACAAGTTGAGCAACTGGAAAACAGCACTTGCCGAAGTTGGTGGTACAGCAGGTGTTGTCATCATAAATTCCTGGTAACTTATCTTTATTTATACGTGAAAAAGACGGGCACTAAAAATATAAACGTTTGTTTCTTTCAAATTATAACAAACTAAACTAACCTTTGTCAAAAAAAAATAAACTAACCATGATTATCTACTTCAATGACATCGACAATATAACAAAAAAATATAATGTATTTTTGTAATGACACCAACTATAATATTTATCATAGAAAAAATTATTTAAGGGTATAATTGAGATAATGTAAAAAATTAAGTATAAATATACTTATCTAGTTTGTTACTCTTTTTAAATGATAAAGGAATAAAAATCAAACATATATATTCATATCGCGTTTGTTACATTTTTTTTAATATTTAAATTTATTCTTATCTATTTGTTACATGTGTTATTTATATTGAAAATTGAGAGCATTTTTAGAAAGAGAAAAAACTAGATCAAAATAGCTGAAATGAGTTATTTTCTTTATATATTATAGTATAGATTGAGGATATTTTTGAAAAAAGAAAATCTCAACCCAAAAGAGTTTGAAATAAATTATTTTCTTAATATATAGTATAGATTTGTCAGTTTTGTTGGCTCATTGACTTCCGCAACTTTTAATTATTGTTTTCTATAGCAATCTACATATATAAAATTTGCCAAACACTATTCTTCCCGGTCCATTTGGTATTTTTAATAAAAGGTGTTATTTGAACAACTTTTATACGACAACTGGTAATTATTTTTAAAGGAATGAGTGATTTTCAACTAATTATAACTATAACTACATTAAACAATATTCAACTAATTCTAACATATCTCAAACTACAGCTAATAGGTGCCAATTAGCAATTTCATTTTGGGATGAACAATACAATCTAAGATAAAGGAAATACAATGTAAGTCGTAATCACATCGGCTAAACAAGAAAAATTGACGAATTATTCAACAAAAAAAAGTGACAAAAAAAATGTTAGCGGCCGAGGTGCATACCTCTTAGAATTCTTCAACCTACTACTAGGTCCCTTTGGAATTCTTTCACCCTCTCCACGACACTCACTCCAATAGAATCAAGAACCTCAATCTCAGAGGATCATCAAATGTCAAATTTAGGCAAATAAAGCGTAACTACCATAGGGAAGAACCACAAAGAATGAAAAATATTTAACAAGCTTAGGATAGAAGAAAAAAGAGAGTGAAATATGTTTAACCACCTTAGGACAAAAGCATAAAGATAATGAAAGAAAGTTTAACCACCAAAAACTCTTTTTATTAGCATTAATAGAAATGGAACAGGGGTGGGGGATTATCTAAATGATAATCATTATTCAGAAGCACTTTATGTTCATCTTCCGTTTCTTTATATAATTGTTCATGCTCATACTCTTAGGTTCATATTTTGTAGGAACGAAAGTGAGGATATCAGGAAAATAGTAGACCATGTTACTAATTTACTAGACAGAACAGACTTATTCGTTGCGGACCATCCAGTGGGGGTAAATTCTCGTGTTCAAGATGTTATTCAACTATTGAACAGTCAAGAATCAAAAGACCCTTTACTGCTTGGAATATGGGGCATGGGAGGGATCGGCAAAACAACAATTGCTAAAGCTGCTTATAATAAAATTCGTCACGATTTTGAGGCGAAGAGTTTCCTCCTAAATGTCAGGGAAGTTTGGGAACAAGATAATGGCGTAGTTTGTCTACAACAACGACTCCTTTCTGATATCTACAAAACAACAAAAATAAAGATAGATACAGTTGAATCAGGAAAAATGATATTGCAGGAAAGACTTCGTCATAAGAGGATATTTCTTGTGCTTGACGATGTGAATAAAGTGGACCAATTGAATGCTTTGTGTGGAAGTCATGAATGGTTTGGTGAAGGAAGTAGAATAATGATAACTACAAGAGATGATGATTTACTTAGTAGGCTTAAAGTTGACTATGTGTATAGAATGAAAGAAATGGATGGCAATGAATCTCTTGAGCTTTTTAGTTGGCATGCATTCAAGCAACCAATTCCGATAGAAGGTTTTGGTGACCTTTCTACTGATGTTATTAAATACTCTGGGGGATTGCCTCTAGCTCTTCAAGTCATTGGGTCCTTTTTGTTGACCAGGCGAAGAAAAAAAGAGTGGAAGAGTGTATTGGAGAAACTAAAACTCATTCCCAATGATAAAGTGTTAGAGAAGCTCAAAATAAGTTTTGATGGTTTAAGTGATGATGATGTGAAAGAAATATTCCTTGATATTGCTTTTTTCTTTATTGGGATGGACCAGGAAGATGTAACCACGATATTAGAAGGCTGTGGGCATTTTGCAGATATTGGAATAAGTCTCCTAGTACAAAAGAGCCTTGTAACTGTTGATAGGAAGAACAAGATTGGGATGCATGATTTGCTACGAGACATGGGGCGAGAGATCGTCCGCAAGAAATCAATAGAGGGAGGCAAGGAGCCTAGTAGGTTATGGCGTTATGAGGATGTGGATTCTGTGTTGTTGAAAGACACTGTAAAATTTTTTTGTGATTTTTTGCTTCTAGAATAGTTTTTTTGTTTGTTTTGCCCATGTCACACTGTTGAGTGTTGACTGACTTCATGACGAAGAAACATACTAAATAGGTGTTTTAGTCTTGGAAATTGTATTGCTCTTTCAATTTACTCCCTCAAATTTACAAAATAGCAAATTAGTCGTTTAAATTAAAGAACGTCAATTTAGTCCTTCCATCAAAATATTTCTTTAGTAAGCATCCATGAAAACCAATAAAAGAGATACATATTGACTTCAATAGTCTTTTGCTGTATCAAAACAAGCATAGATCCTTTTAAATTGAGATGGAAAATTTGAAAAAATGACCAAGGTGATTGATAGGTTTCAATTTTAAGAAACTAAATTGCTATTTCGCAAATTTGAGGGACAAAATTTATCGACCATTGCAATTTCAGGAACAAAAATGCCTATTTACTTAAAATAGATAATATCTTTATCCAAACTACCACTTACCTAAACCATGTCTTTTATTTTTATTTTCTTTTTGGTTGACAGAGAACTTTAGATGTTAAGGGACTGACTTTAAAGATGTCAAGAATGGACTCCACAACTTATATGGAAACTAAAGATTTTGAGAAGATGAATAAGCTTAAATTTCTTCAGCTTGCTGGCGTACAACTTGATGGAAATCACAAATATCTTTCCAGAGATATTCGATGGCTTTGTTGGCATGGATTTCCTTTAAAGCATACACCAGAAGAGTTTCATCAAGAACATTTAGTTGCTGTTGATTTAAAATATTCCCATCTTGAACAAGTGTGGAAGAAGTCCCAGGTACAAGTTTTGTTTTCTTCATAATCTAGTTTCGATATGAATATCTACCTTTTAGAAGACTAACATGAGTTCAGTTCAGTGTTTCATAGTTCTTCTACTTAATTATATTTCTTATGAGACAATCAAAATAATTTAAGATAAGAGTACAGGGCGCTCTTTTACCCATGTATTTACAAAACAATTTATGCAGCAAAAAGCAAATTAAGTTAATTACAGCATTGCGTAATACACCGCACCTTCTTAGGCATCTTAAAGAAAGAAAAGAGTATAAAAATGAATCTAGACATTACATGATTAATTAATTTAAAACAGTCATACCTCCCAAAGATAAGTGTTTTTGTTTCTAAGAAGGCCTTAACATGAGATAATCAATAAAAGGGTACCAGGTCTCCAAATTATTGGAATTAATTCTGATAGGTATCCAACATACATTTTCAGAGCATTGACTTTTTTTTATGACACCTGTTATGACCAAAAAAGAATGACCAAGGTCCAAATAGCTCAAGGACTATGAACATCCTTATTAGAATAGGAAAGAGAGTATTCATTATAGGAAGGATCTAGAAGAGTTATTTTGCTGAGTTATTACAATTTCTGTTTTGCATTTAGTTAGCGAGAATCTAGCGCATGTAATGAGTGATCCTGAATTCAAATTCTGTTATGGCGAGCCTATATATGTACATTATGGTTAATGAAATAAGACATGAAGATGACATTCAAGAAATCTTAGTTTAGTGTGGTAGTTATTGCCTTTTCTTATTACTGTTGCACTTGTTTCCTTTTCCTTCTCCTCAGTAGTATTTAGATCCTTACAAGACCACTCAACTGTTTTTCAGCTATTACAAAAATAGGAAAGCCCCAAGGGGATCACCTTGTTTAGGCCAGAAAAAGTTGGACTTCGTCAATAGGACTTCATTGATCATAAAAACAAATACAGCCCCTCAAGAATACACGTGATCTGATCCACTTTCTTGAATATAAGTTCTAAATTTATTATCATTACTTACTTTAAAGCATCTACTTGACCTAGTAAAATTTATGCTTAAACTTCAATATGATAAAGAGAGGTTAACATTTGTCAGGGGGAAAGGCTAATAGTCGTCTTTTAATAATTGCTCTCATTAATTCTCTTTATTTCTATCTATTCCTTTAAGTTTCTTCTCTAATATATGCCTTCAAATTTGATTTTCTTACAGTTTCTAAAGGAGCTGAAATTTCTTAATCTTAGTCATTCTCATAACTTGAAACAAACACCCGACTTTTCATACTTGCCAAATCTTGAAAAGTTAATACTCAAAGATTGTCCAAATTTGTCCTCAGTTTCTCCTAATATAGGACATCTCAAGAAAATTCTGTTGATAAATTTGAAAGACTGTACAGGCCTCTGTGAACTTCCAAGAAGCATCTATAAATTGAAGTCAGTAAAAACTCTCATTGTGTCTGGATGTACAAAAATTGACAAGTTGGAAGAGGACATAGAACAAATGACATCTTTGACCATCCTAGTTGCAGATAAGACTTCTGTAACAAGAGTTCCATTTGCAGTAGTAAGATCAAAAAACATTGGATTTATTTCACTTTGTGGATTTGAAGGATTTGCACGTAATGTGTTCCCTTCAATTATTCAGTCTTGGATTTCTCCAACAAATGGTATCTTGCCCCTAGTTAAAACATTTGCAGGCACATCATCTCTTGAATTCTTAGATGAACAAAATGATAAGTTCTGTGGTCTACCATCTATTTTTAAAGATCTCCAGAATCTTCAACATCTTTGGTTGAAATGCGAGTCAGAGGCTCAACTAAATGAAACTCTAGCAAGTATTATGGATAACTTACATACCAAAAGTTGTGAGGAATTGGAAGCAATGGATTACACACCACAATCCTCAAATTCTGTGACTTTAGCATCCGCTCATTATTGCAATCAAGTTCGAGGTTCAATCTCACAAAATTCCTCAACATCACTTTTAATTCAATTGGGAATGAACTGCAATGTCACTAATACTCTTAGAGAAAACATTTTACAGGTTCTCTCTTTCTCCCTCTCTTATTTGCCAGTTGCCACACACACCCACCCTCCCTTCTCTGTATTTTTGTGTATATATCATACACGTTTAATTTAAATATTCCTAGAGAAAACATTTTGTAGATTTAATTGCATTTTTCATTCTCTATTTTGGTTTTACTTGTATTATCTCCTTCATTTTTTTTCCAGTCAACCATATCAATCGATTTTTAAAATGTTATCATCAATCTTTTTTGACTTGAGCCATAGGTACTTGAGAATCCGATTTATGTATTTCCACCTTATTAATACGCATTAGCAGCTGAATGGAGAAATGCATTTATTAATAAAAGTTCAATTTTTGATATTAATTTTTTATTCTATCAATTTTTAAAACTTAACAAGACGTCCTAACCATTGTTTCACCAATATCAAGATCGACATATATGCATCCAAATATTTGTGCTATATAACTGGTTTATGTAATTTTCAAAATCATTGCATACGACAGTTTTTTTTTTTGTTTTACTGAAAACAACTCACATATTTATTAAAAAAGAGTATTTACCAACTAATAAAGTAACCATATTATTTAGGTTTGTAACTTGAATAAGAAGAATAGAACCAATGCAGTTGAATAATATTTCTTTGTCACATACATGGATTGTACAGAAAATGCCTTCAAACAAGTTTGGTTTACTCCCAGGTGACAACTATCCTGATTGGCTAGCCTTCAATGGTATCGGTTCTTCTGTGACTTTCGAAGTACCTCAAGTGGATGGGCGTAGTTTGAAAACAATCATGTGTGTTGTCTATTCTTCTTTTCCAGGTGGTATAACATCAGAAGGCCTTAAAGTTTTGTTGGTGATAAATTGCACAAAGAACACCGTTCAGCTCTATAAGAAAGACGCATTATTAGCCTCCTGTGATGAAGAGGAGTGGCAAAAAGTAGTATCAAACACAGAACCAGGTGACAAAGTGAAGGTCATTGTTCTTTCTGAAAACAATTTTTTCATGAAGACAACAGTTTATCTTGTCTTTGATGAACCAAATGATAAAAAGGCTAAGCACTGCCTTGAGTCAGATAAGATTGACGTTGGTTCTAGTGGTGATGGAAATGTAAGCAGGAGAGAAAGAAAAAAAATCTCTATTTGAATTTTTGTATCTTCATTTGTATTTTGACTAAATCTCACCTTGGTGAATATGTTCATTATTTCAAGCAGGAGAAAAAGAAAAAAGATTCTGCATAAAAAATTGTAGGTGATCTAACATTTTCACTTAGTCCAATAATATGTTGAAATAGTATGCAATAGATTATAGAAGTAAAATAGAGATTTTATTAAGCACTTTGGGGGATTACGGCTAGCTCTTCAATTCAAGTCATTGGTTCCTTTTTGATGATTTGGAGAAGAAAAAAAGAGTGGAAAAGTGTACTGGATAAACTCAAAGTCATTCCAAACGAGGAAGTGTTCGAAAAACTAAGAATCAGTTTTGATGATGACATGAAAGAAATATTCCTTGATATTGTTTTTTTCTTTATTGGGATGGACCAGGAAGATGTAAAAGTATCGATTAAAGACTCGATGAAAACATGATTGGTGAAAGTGATTCTAAAATCTTGATTGACATGGTTAAGAAAACTCCCTTCGCATACCAGCCAAGAAGATAGTTAAAAAAGAAGTCAACTCCCGTCAACAATGGAACAAAGACAACATAAGCCACAACTCAAATCATATTATTTAATTTGAAATAAACAAATCCAAAACATATATATAGTCAAATTCGAAATTTGAATCTACTTCAAGCATTCTCATTCCTTGGGGTAGTGTGTCACCAGCACATATAGAGCAACTAATCCATGAAAGAAAAATAAATTATCCATGTCATATCACACCAACCCTGCAACACACAAAATTTTGTATACTAAAACAAAATTTATCTGATTACATAATTATGTATTATTTGGTGTTGTATTCTGATAGAGTTAAAAAATTGTTCACTCCATACATATGGCTAATGGTTTCTTTTCTTTGTCTTTGTGAATGAAAAATAAAGAAAAACTTTGTGTATAGCTGATCAGTAAAGTTTCATTCACAATTTCAAAAGATCCTTTGTTTGATCAATCATATCTGTGGAAGGTGAAAGCAGCGCCAATTCCAACACTTTTTATGGTTACAAGATCTCACAAACTGTATTTTCGATTTCATACAAATTGATGGTAACATATTTCAACAAAGGTTCTTTTTATCTAGTAGGGTTGAAAAATCTGTAACTGAAATTATCATATATGGATAACATTGTATCTTTTGTTTAAGCACACCTGCACAAAGATCATAAATGTACAGATCTACAAGTATCAAATCCTGTAAAATAAAAGAGTATCATTTTTCAAGGCCTATAATGTCGTCTGAATTTCTATTGGTGGATGAAGTAGCCAAGTTAGATATAGTCTTCAAAATTGGGCGTGCCAACTAATTTTAGTTGCTCGATATCAGAAATCTAACAGTTGTCTATTTGCAGTAGGTTTCTTAGCATCTTTCAAACGAAACTCGCAAAAGAGAGGAAGAAATGAGTCGAGGTGGTGTAGCCTGAGATAAGGGAAAGTAGAAGAATGAAACATTCACCATCATTGACTGCGTTATATCCAAGATCATTGTTACCTTTGACAGTAACTTTTCCGAGCGATATTTGAATTGTTTGCCAAGTAAGTACTTGATGAAACACTACATAAGAGATTGTGTCGGACAAAGATAAAAATATCTATGACCTTAGGTACTTCAACACTGCTGAGAACGGAGAGAGGATTAATTGTATGATCAAATTATTTACTTCAAAACTCTGTTTGCCCCTTTTTTCCTAGAGCCAACTTCCGTTTGGCAATATTGCTTGAGATATGATGTGTTGTTCCGCATTGCAATTTAACAGTTCTGATTATTTAATCGATGTGTTGCAAATTTATGAAAAAAATACCGATGTTAAGAATTATTTCCTTATTGTGCTAAAAATTGTTGAGACAAAATCCTTATTTGATGTTTTAAAGATTACAAACATATTATATTTATTAAATCTTGTTATCTACTAATTCGTTTTGTGAGAATTTGTTTCATGAGAACAATCTGAGAACGTTCTGGCAAATACGAAGAAAATAAAACAGTACATCAAAAGTAAACAAGTCTGCACAACAAGAAAACATGACAGATTATGATATTGCAAGATGTCTCTTGGGCCATTGGAAAAGGGTTCGACCCATTTGGAAGCTAAAAGCCCATAAAGAATAAATATCTTACTCATGGATAAGAGCACATGGCTTATTAAAGCATGACATCACTAAAGCAAAGGACAATACATAATCAACATTGGGCAATAAGTAAACAACTCATTACAGCTGGTTCTCTCCCTCGCAAGCAAGCTACAGTGCAAGCAAAGCTAGGCAAATCAGACAGAACATTCTGAGAACGTTCTGACTATTTTTAAGAAGAAAAGAGAAATCAATTGAGACTTTGGACAGATATCAAAAACGTGTCCAACGGCTCTATTTTCTCCCTTGATCACCAAGACACTCCTCACCTATAAATACAAGGGTCTTTGAAGGTTATAAGCAAGAGTTTTGAAAGCTAATATTCTCTCAAGAGAAAAACATCACCACAAACAAAGCTCTTCGCAAACAAAGCAAATTCCAAACTCTTTCACTATATCTCTTGGATCTTCTCTTTCGAAGTTGCTATTATAAAACTCAAACAAGTATTGGGTATTTATTTGATCCAAACAAATCTCATCATACAAAGTGTGTTGTATTTCTCAAAGTCTATTGAGCTTAATAGTTTTGAGATAGAAAATTCCAACATTTCTTTTGCTAGTGTGCAAAGAATTGTAGAAGCCTGCTGAGCTTGATAATACAGGTGTAACAGTCTGATCTAGTGTGATCAAGATCTTATAGTGCTAGTCAGAAGTTTCTGTTAGCAAGACAACTATAGTGGATAATCTCACACGAGGTGTGGGGACTGGAAGTAGCCGGGTTTGGTGAACCAGGATAACTCTCCTGTGTTATTCTTCTCTC
>Ga0228710_1008252_pt1 | contig 15010 bp, 14 predicted proteins | sample MedpolnodulmetaG_FD_177995 | JGI IMG/M metagenome (GOLD analysis project Ga0228710, IMG submission 177995) | Root nodule microbial communities from Medicago polymorpha collected in Santa Monica, California, United States - pink nodules | ecosystem: Host-associated > Plants > Roots > Nodule...
CGCCATAATCAGAACCCGAAGCCTTACAGGTGGACGAAATCCGCACACGACATCCTGGCCTCCGTCAAACGTTTCTGCCAGAAAGTCCAGGACTTATGACACGAATTTCGGATTCAGATGACTAGCGACTGGGCGTACGGGGAATGCGGCGCGAGCAAAGGCGCGAAGATTGCCAGCAGAACCGTCAGGAGAAGGATCGCGCCTCCCACCCAAAGTCCCGGCCCGGCGGTTGGAAGTCGCGAGCGGGAGAGGCTCGGCTGGTCATCCGCCACAAGAGGGGTCGATGCCGTCATTGATTTACTCCAGTCGAATGCGCGGATCGATCGCGCGGTTGACGAGGTCGGCGAAAAGCGTCAGCACCACGTAAGCTGCGGACACCGTGAGAACCGAAGCCTGTACGACCGGATAGTCGTTCTGGTTGATCGCCTCCCAGGTGAGATATCCGATCCCGTTGATGGCGAAGATGTTCTCCACGACGACGGATCCCCCGAGCAGGAAACCGAACTGGACGGACGCGACGGCGACAACCGGCACGAGCGTGTTGCGCAGCGCATGCCGAAAATAGATTGCCGGACCGCGCAGTCCCTTCGCCCGGGCGGTCCGGATGTAGTCGGACGCCATAACGTCGACCATGCCGGAGCGCACGATGCGGATGATCGCCGGCATGGAGTAGAAACTGAGCGCCAGCGCCGGCATGATCAGATGTTGCATGTCGGTTCCACCGGTGATCGGCAGCCAGCGGAGATTAAGCCCGAGCACCAGGATCAGCAGGAAGCTGGTCCAGAAGATCGGCGTTGCGCCCCCGAGCAGCGCGATGAACAGCACGATCCGGTCCACGAGAGAGCCTGGACGTATGCCCGCGGCCATGCCCATCGGGATCGCGGCCGCGATTGCAAGGCCGGTCGCCAGCGCGCCCAGTTTCAAGGTCACGGGCATGCGCTCGGCCACCAGCGCCATCACCTGCTTGCCATAGTAGAACGACGCGCCGAGGTTACCGTGCAGCGCATTCCACAGCCAGTCGCCATATTGAATGTAGAGCGGCCTGTCCCACCCGTAGGTCTTGCGCAGGAAGTCGACATAATCCGCGCCGGCATTTTCGCCGGCAAGAGAAATGGCCAGATCGCCCGAGACCTTCAGCATGACGAAGCTGATGAACGAAATGGTGAGAAGCACCATGAGCGCCATCAGCACGCGGCGGATTAAAAAGTTCTTCATCTCGGCCTCCCACAGCCTCGGGCGACAACCTGGCCGGTAATCATTTCCAGTGGTATTTCCAGAACTCGACGTTCTCGTCCTTCGGCACGGGGCCTTCGAGTTCGGCGGACATCACGTAGTTGATCGGCATGGTAAAGAGCGGCGTCCAATAGGCCTGATCGGCAATGCGCTTGAACGCGGCCGAGAAGGCCTGTTTGCGGCTGTCGGCATCGTTGGTGCTGCCGGCCTCTTCCAGCCACGCATCGACTTCGGCATCACGCGACTGGTCGTCCGGCGCGCCGTTGAAATAGAACTTGGTCGGGGCTCCCGCATCCGCAATACCAGACGAGCCGAAATCGTCGATAACGAGGGCCGCCTTTCGATCGCGGCGTTGCTGCACCACGGCTGAGTATTGCTGCCAGACCAGATTGGCCCGGATGCCCACAGCACCGAGATAACCAACGATCGCCTCCGCCACGGGACGCGAGCGGAAACCGTAGATGTCGATGTCGAAGCCATCGGCAAAACCGGCTTCAGCCAGGAGCTGCTTGGCCCGCTGCGGCTCGTAGGCATAATCCTTCACATCCTGCTCGCAACCGAACTGGATGGGATTGCAGGCGGAGCGAATGGGTTCGGCCGATCCGCCGATCAGAGTCTTAGCAATGGCCTGCCGGTCGATGGCGTGGTTGATCGCCTGGCGCACGCGCGTGTCCGTCAGGGGCCCGTCGGGCGTGGCAAGGCCCGCCGCGTCCATGGTTAGGAAGCCGATGCGGAAGGTCGGCGCGTTCACCACCGTAACCGTGGGAATGGCGGCAAGGCGTTCAGCCTGGTCAGCGGGAATATACCAGGCCCAATCTACCCCTCCCCGCGCCAGTTCCGCCACCTGGGTGTTCACATCGGGAACGGTGCGGTAAACGAGCGTCTTGATTTCGGGCTTGGTCTTGGGGCCGCCGTCGAAGTAGCTATCGAACCGCTCGAAGACGATGTCGGACCCTTTTTTGCCCGCGACCTTGTAGGGTCCCGTTCCCACGGGCTGCTCCGAAAAGGCCTGGAGCCCGATCTTCTCCCGGTGATCCGCCGGCATCATCGGCACCTGGACGATGTACTGCAAGGCAAGCGGCGTCACCTTGCTGGCGTGAAGACGCACGGTGTAATCGTCGATGACTTCCACCCGCTCGATCCATGCGGACGTGATGCGGTCAAACACCTTGTTCTTGGGGTCGGCGGCGAAATTGAACGTGTAGGCGACGTCCTTGGCGGTGAAGGGGTCGCCATTGTGGAACGTCACACCCTTGCGCAGATGAAGTTCGAGCGTCTTTTCATCGATCCACTTCCAGTCCGTCGCCAGTAGCGATTTGAGCTCGAAGGTCTGTGTGTCACGGTAGATCAGCGTATCGTAGATGAGGAGGCCGAGAAGAAAGCCCTCGCGACCGGGTGCATAGAAGCGGTCGAGGCTCGGCAGCTGGGCGGCAAAGGTCGCAACCAGCGTATCATCCGCTTTACCGGCGAATGCGGGGGTCGCCGCCGCGACGGACGCCGCCAGCAGCGAGAGAGAAACGGCAGCCGAAACCATTCTGGACATCACAAACTCCGGTGTTGAGGGAAATTCAGGGCATGCATTGGACGTCACGGTGCGGCGTCCCAGGGCCTTTCGGAATGGAGCCCGCCGTGCAGATCGGGTACGGAAGAAATAAGGAGCCGCGTGTAAGCCTCCCGCGGCTCCAGAAGCACGTCGCGAACGCTTCCCGTTTCGACGATCTCGCCGTGCCGCATCACCGCCACCCGATCCGCCATGTGGGCGACCACGCCGATATTGTGCGTGATGAGCAGGACGGAGAGCTTGCGTTCCCGGCGTTGCTGCTGGAGCAGGTTTAGGATCTGCGCCTGCACCGACACATCCAATGCCGAGGTCGGCTCGTCGCAAACCAGGATCTCGGGGTTAGCGATCAAGGCGCGTGCGATCGCCGCCCTTTGGCGCTGACCGCCGGAAAGCGCTGACGGCCGGCGACGCGCATAGGCCGATCCCAACCCCACCTCTTCGAGAAGGCCAGTCGCCCGGTTCAAGGCGGAGGCGCGGGCTTCGCCGCGCGCAAGCAAAGGCGCCGCGACGATCTCGGCAAGCGTGTGGCGCGGATTGAGCGAAGAATAGGGGTCCTGGAAGACGGGCTGCATACGGGCCGCCCGCTCCCGACGGGACAGGCTCCCGATGTCCTTTCCGAAACAAAGCACCCTTCCCTCGCTCAATGGGGAAAGCCCGAGCAGGATGCGCGAAAGAGTGGATTTCCCCGAACCGGATTCCCCCACGACAGCAAGCGTTTCACCCTCTCGCAGGGCGATGGAGACATTGGTCAGCGCTTTGAAAGCCTGATGGCCGGGATAGCTGTGACTGACAGCCCGCGCTTCCAGCGCGAGACGGGGCAAGGGCACTCCCTGGGGCTCACGCATGGAAAAATTCCCTCTTTTCAATGGCGAAAAGACAGCGGCAGATTTCCACCGCGCCCGCGGGCCGCGCCGGTACCGTTTCCGTGCTGCACCGGTCCCGGACCAGCGCGCAACGGGGCGCAAAAGCGCAGCCTTCGATCCGGCCATGCAGCAGCGGCACCCGTCCGGGTATCGTGCCGAGTTCAACCGAAACGCCGGCGGGCGAAGGTGTCGTTGAAGGTACGCAGGAAATGAGCGCCCTGGTATAGGGATGGCGGGGATCGGCAAGTACGTCGCGGGCATCGCCGGTCTCGACCACCTCCCCGGCATACATGACGGCGACACGGTCCGCGATGGCCGCGACGACGCCTAGATCATGGGTGATGAAGACGAGGCCGATGCCGTGCTCGCGCTGCAACGACTTGAGCAGAGAGAGAACCTGCGCCTGGATAGTGACGTCAAGTGCGGTGGTCGGCTCGTCGGCGATGATGAGCCGCGGATGGGCCATCAGCGCCATGGCGATCATCACCCGCTGACGCAGGCCACCGGAAAGCTCGTGCGGATACTGGCGCAGCCGGGTGGCGGCGTTTGCGATGCCGACCCGTGTCAGGAAAGAGACCGCAGCCGTCTTTGCCGCCTCGCGGTCACGTCCGACATGGCGCAGATGCACCTCCATCAGCTGTCGTCCGATCGTCATGGTCGGATTGAGCCCTGTCATCGGATCCTGGAAAATGAAGCCGATGCCCTTACCCCTGAGGTCTTCGAGTTCGCGGCGCGACAGATGCTGGATATCGTGCCCCTCGAAAGCCAGACGTGTTGCCGAACACCGGGCCACGGGCGGCAGGAGGCCCGTTATGGAGAGCGCCATCAGGGATTTTCCGCAACCGGATTCACCCACGATGCAAAGCGTCTCGCCGGCGTTGACAGCGAGATCGATGCCACGCACGGCGTGAAGCACGCCGGAACCCGTGACGACCTCGATGTTTAAATCGCTTATCTCCAGCAAAGCCATCGATGCGCCTTCCGCCAATGTCGAACTTTCGTGGACCTGGGGAAATCATGGCAAAGGGGTGCCGGGCAGGAAAAGTATCCCTTTTCGGATGACGCTATAGCTAATCGCCTATGCCAATCTTCTGATTTAATCGGCGATGATCAAGCGCGAGTCGCCCTCCTTTTGAACCTTCGGACCGGCCACAGTTCAGATTTCAATGCCTCCCAACGATCGTAATCAAGGGCGACGATTTTTCGAGGTGCTGCCCAGGTCATTCACCTTGAGACGATAGGCATAATCCTTTTGTCGAGGTAGGAAGGCGCCTCTTCGCTTATCTGGTAGGATCCGAACCCTTTTCCCCTTTTTCTTGAATTCCGCCTCGCCTCCCGCCAAGGCATCCGCGAACTCCTCGCGCACGATCTCAATCGCTCGGGCAAGCTGCTACCGCTTCGGCTCGGGCAAGTTGCCTTTAGGCATAGTACCACCGACCGAGCGATCCTTGCGCGAATTGACTGACTGTGTGTTGATGAACAGTGGAACTCGACCCGTCTGGGTTGCGCACTACGTTTGACCGGCTAAAATATTGGATGGGCCTCTCGCCCGCGACGCCGAAAGTTCTTTCCGACAATTATGAAGTTCAGCCTCGATCATCCTGGTTGAGCGTACGCAGGTTCTTCACGGGCTGGTAAAAGCGGTCTGCGAAAACCATCTGGTCACGCTGGCTGGCGAAATCACCAAGGAAAAGCAAGGCATTGATCCCGTGTCGGCTTTTGGGTCTGGAAGCAGACGTGCAGCGTTCGATATGAAGGGCGGCCGCAAGTGGGTAGAGCCGGCGTATACTCGCCCGCCTGTTCCGATCGATACATTATGCGATCACCGACGCACAAATCGGAAACAAACACAGCACAGTGGTCGGCAAATCCTATCCACCTTGTCGAAGACGATCGATGTTAGCGATCATCTGCTCGGCATGCACTCGGGCCTCTTCGCATGAGCCGTCGTGCCAGGCCGGCAGGGTAAGCGGCGCGATAAGTTGCAACGGCATGTAGCCGCACGCCTACGTCCCTCCCGTAGAGGTGAAACGTAGGTCGTCATGGGATGAGCTCCGACCCGCGTTTGATCGAGCAGTTTCCTGTCCTTAGAGACATACTGGGTTAGAGTTGTCGGCTCATAAACGAATGCCGGGCCTACCACACCTCGCCGAGGACCTTCGGCACAGATGACAGCGTTAATGTGCCTTACCCCCTCCGCTATCATCGAATTTGCAGACAATCACATGCTTGCACTTGCACCTAACGACGAGACAGGCGCCCTCATCCAGTTGCTCAAGCGGATGACGTAGCCGCGACCGAGCTATGGGGGCTCAGAGTGTGTCGAAGCTGAAATTCGAAATGCCGCGTGAGCCTACCCGCCGCCGTTAAAGTTGTGGTTGGGATGCGTGGGAGAAACAAGCCGAGGGCGCTCAACCCGTCATGGGGAGCGCCCTCGTTCACCCACGACAAACGAAGCGCGACGATCATCGTCACTGCAGACAGTCGTTGAATTGGGTGATCAGCCTCAGATGAGAATCGTCACCCCACTTTTCAAGATCATCTGGTATAGTGGCGGCCGCAGCCGCCACTCTTCTACGCGGCACCCGGTCGGTTTATCGTCATGAAGTGACGGACGACAGGCTTGTCGGGACCGACATGGTAGGCGAGAACCTTGCCCTGCAGATCGGCGTCGGCATTGGACACCCGCTTGTGCTGGCGAAGATGTTCAGCCCAGGATTCCACCATGAACCATTCGACGATCTTCTCGGGGTCGGCCGAATCCTCGGTCACGCCCCATCCGTAGGCACCATCGCGGCGGCGCTCCCTGGAAAGATGATCGATCGCGTGCAGGAAGGCTGTGCGGTGCTGCTTCTCGACCTTGTACTCGATCAGGATCAGAACCGGGCCGCGGTCATGGGCGATCGGTTCCGCAACAAGCGGCTCGGGCCAGTGGTTCGACGGCACCAGGTCGGCATCGCCGGCCGGAAGCTTCACGCGGTGCATTATGAGTCCGGCGATGAGCAGGCCGATGGCTCCAATGATCAAGGTGGACTGGATGCCGACAGCCTCGCCGACCGCGCCCCAACCAAGGCTTCCGGCAGTCATCGCACCGTTGAAGACCGTCAGGTAGACGGCGAGCCCACGACCCCGTACCCAGTTGGGAAGAACTGACTGCGCAGTGCCATTGAGCGTTGTCAGGGCGGTGATCCACGCGCCACCGAGGAAGAGAAGAACGATGATGGCGACGACCTTCGGTGGAGCGAGAGCAAGGACTCCCATGACGGCTGCGGTGATCAGCGCGGCGCCGAGCAGCAGGCCGTCGGAACTCAGGCGTTCGCGAAGCTTCGGCATCACCAGGGCTCCACCGATCGCGCCTGCACCGACTGCGCCCAGCAGGATGCCATAGAAGCCGGCATCGCCACCGAGCAGTTGCCGCGCAACGAGCGGGAGAAGCGCCCAGACGGCGCTGGCGAAGGCGAAGAAGATCGCGGCGCGCAAGAGGACGACGTGCAGTGGCGTGCTTGAGCGGGTGTAGCGAAGCCCGGCCCGGAACGCACCGAAGAAGTTCTCCTGGAGAGCATCGTTGGCGTTCTTGGCCCGTGGCCACCAGACAAGAGCGGCTATGACCACGATATAGCTGGCGACATCGGCGCCGTAGGTGATTCCGGCTCCGAAGGCTGCGAGAAGCAGGCCGCCCGCAGCGGGGCCGATCGAGCGGGCGATGTTGATGCCGAGCGAGTTCAGCGCCACTGCGCTCTTCACGTCCTCGCGCTTCACCAGTTCCGGAACGATCGCCTGCCAGGTCGGCCCCATCAGCGCGGCCCCAATGCCGCCGAGGAAGGTCAGGCCGATCAGCGAGCTGACCGAGAGCATGCCCGTCTGCGACAGGACCATCAGGGAGATGCTGACGGAGGCGAGCAGGAGTTGGACGGCGATCAGAAATTTGCGGCGATCAAGGATGTCGGTGAGAACGCCTGCGGGAATGGCAAGCAGGAAGATCGGCAGGGTTCCGGCCGCCTGAACCATGGCCACCGCGGCGGGCGATGCGGACAGATCCGTCATCAGCCAAGCGCTGGCGACATCGCGCATGAAGCTTCCGGTATTGCCGAGGACGGTCGCGGTCCACAGAACTGCGAAGACTGGCTGGGCAAGGGGCGCAAAGGTTCCCCCGGATGATTTTGCGGCGCTCATTTGCCTGCTCCCTTGGTGAGGTCGAATGCTGCAACAAAGACGAATGCGCCTGCGAGGCCGAGGTGCTCGAAGAAGGCGTTGGTCGCCATCATGCGATCCATTCCCGGCGCCATTTCCCAGAAGCGCAGAGCGATGAAGGTTGCGAGAAGCGTGAAGCCAGCCAGCGCCAGGGCACCTGCCCAACGCAGCAAGCCCGAGATCACCATGGCAGAGGCTGTCAGTTCGAACACGATGACAGCGACTGCGAAGAAGGGGGCCGGGTGCAGACCGAAATGATCCATTTCAGCCAGTGCACCATTGAAGTCGAAGATCTTGGTGAGGGGACCCTGTATGTAGGCTGCGCAAAGAGCCAGCAGTGACACCGTCCGCACGACAGGCGATCCGACGACGCGCGCCACGCCGCTCCGGATTGGGTTGGATAGTTGAGAATGGTAGGTCATATTTGCTCCTGCATGTTCGCCGCGAGGGCTGCGTTCGATGGAGCGATATTGGCTGGTTACCGAATTGCCAACAATTGCAGCAATAGTTTCGATTTAATTGCAAAATCAGCAATTATGGGGTGGCGCTCGGGTGTCGGTGGGCACCCGAGCTGAATGTTCGTCAGACCGCCCAGCAGGAGCAGCCGAGAGCGCCGAAGAAGCCCTTGAGGTCGGCTATCGGGAGCTTGGATGTCCAGGCCCCGGCATGGTCGTGGCCGTGCACGCCGCAATCACTTGCACATCCGCATGTGGAGATCGCGGTGCGGCGGAGTGAGCGGGCACCCGCTCTTTCCGGTTCGCCCCAGGCCGCGTAACCGCCGAATTTGCGCACCGGAGACCAGTCGGGCATCGCGGGCGGGATCTCGTTCTCGTCGAGCGTCTTGAAGTCGCCTGCGCCATAGACAATCTTGCCGCCGACCATGGTCAGCTCCGAGACGATGAAGGAGATCTCGTCCTCGGCGCAGGAGAAGAAGTCCTTGTCCGGCACCACGAGGTCGGCGAACTGCCCTTTTTCGATGCGGCCCTTCTTGCCTTCCTCGTTGGAGAACCATGTGACCTTTTCGGTCCACATTCGCAGCGCCGTCTCACGGCCGAGGCAATTGGCGCGCGGATAGAGCTGCATGCCGCCAACGGTCTTGCCAGTGACCATCCACGACAGCGACACCCACGGATTATAGGAGGCGACGCGGGTGGCATCGGTGCCGGCCGAGACGTTCACCCCCTTGTCGAGCATCTTCCTGATCGGCGGTGTCGCCTGCGCCACGCCGTGGCCATAGCGCTCGACGAAGTATTCGCCCTGATAGGCCATGCGGTGCTGCGTGGCGATGCCGCCGCCGAGTGCGGCGATACGGTCGATTGAGCGGTCCGAGATGGTTTCGGCATGGTCGAAGAACCAGTTCAGTCCTTCGAGCGGGATGTCCTTGTTGACCTTCTCGAACACGTCGAGGGCACGGGAGATCGTCTCGTCGTAGGTCGCATGCAAACGCCAGGGCCAGCGGTTTTCAGCCAGAACGCGGACGACCTCTTCCAGCTCACCTTCCATTTCCGGAGCCATCTCTGGACGGGGTTGGCGGAAATCCTCGAAGTCCGCGGCGGAGAAGACAAGCATCTCGCCCGCACCGTTGTGGCGGAAGTAATCGTTGCCCTGCTTGTATTTGACCGACTGCGTCCAGTTCAGGAAGTCCTGCTTCTCTTCCTTGGGCTTCTGGGTGAAGAGGTTGTAGGCCAGCCGCACCGTCATCTGGTTCTCGTCGGACAGCTTCTGAATGACCTCGTAGTCGTCAGGATAGTTCTGGAAGCCGCCACCCGCGTCGATCACGCCTGTCACGCCAAGGCGGTTCAGTTCGCGCATGAAATGGCGGGTCGAGTTGACTTGGTAGTCCAAGGGAAGCTTGGGGCCCTTGGCCAGCGTCGAGTACAGAATGCCTGCATTCGGCTTGGCCAGCAGCAAGCCGGTCGGGTTACCGTTGGCATCTCGGGTGATCTCGCCGCCGGGCGGGTTCGGCGTGTCACGGGTGTAGCCCACCGCGCGGAGAGCTGCCCCATTGAGCAGCGCACGGTCATAAAGGTGCAGAAGGAAGACGGGCGTGTCGGGCGCGACGGCATTGATCTCCTCGATTGTCGGGAGGCGCTTTTCCGCGAATTGATGTTCGGTGAAGCCGCCGACGACACGGACCCATTGCGGCGCGGGCGTGATCGCCACCTGGCGCTTCAGCATGTCCATCGCGTCGGCGAGCGAGCGCACGCCGTCCCAGCGCAGTTCCATGTTGTAGTTGAGGCCACCGCGAACGACGTGGGTATGGTTGTCGATCAGGCCGGGAAGGACGCCCTTGCCCTTGAGGTCGACGATTTTGGTGCCGGAACCAGCCAGCGCCATGACCTCGCTGTCGGATCCGACTTCCAAAAACAGCCCATCCTTGATGGCGATTGCCGTTGCATTCGGATTGGTCCGGTCAAGGGTCGTCACGCGGCCATTGTGGAGGATCAGGTCGGGATGCATGGTGTCTACTCCGGTCTGGTTGGGATCGGCGGCTTTCGCCGGGGAGAAGAGGTTCGCGAACGCCAGGCTTGACGCGCCTCCGAGGAAGGATCGACGCGTCGCCATCAGCTCCGCTCCTCTACACGCGCCTTTGCCTGATGGGCAATCTCGATACGATCGCTGCCCTTCGGGAGATGACCGAACATGTGCGGCTTGATCTGATGAAGCCATGAGATGGCTGCCGGCTCGCTTCTCCAAAGCGTCTTCGCGAACGGAATGATCTGTTCGCCGACAAGGATTCCGAGAAGGCCGACCAGAGCAATGACAGGCGGTGCTGGTGATCGGACGTTGAGCAGGCTGTAGACAATGCCGACAAGCAGGCCTGCGCCAAGCGATAGGAGGTAGACTTTCATGGGATGATCTCCGGTTGCGAAAGGGCCGCTCCGACCGGGTGATCGAAGCGGCCGGATCAGGCCCTTACTTTGCGGGGTTCGGGCCGATGCGCTTGCCGTGCTTAACGCGTTCTTCGGCGCCGTGGACCATCGTGTAGGCGTAGTCGATGCCCATGCCGTACGCGCCGGAATGTTCCTTCACAAGCGTGGTGACAGCATCGTAGGTCTCCTTGCGAGCCCAGTCGCGCTGCCATTCAAGCAGAACCTGCTGCCACGTGACCGGGATCACACCTGCCTGCACCATGCGGTCCATTGCGTATTTGTGTGCGTCGGACGAGGTACCGCCGGAGGCATCTGCGACCATGTAGATTTCGTATTCGGGGACATCATGGAGGGCAGAGAGGGCGAAGGTGGTGTTGCATACTTCAGTCCAGAGACCGGAGACGACGATCTTCTTGCGGCCGTTGGCGGCGTTCTTCGCCAGCGCGTCACGGACGTTCTGATCGTCCCAGGAGTTCATCGAGGTGCGCTCAAGGAGGTCGTTCTCCGGGAAGACGGCAAGCAGCTCGGGGAAGGTGTTGCCAGAGAAGGACTGCGTTTCGACCGTGGTGATCGTGGTCGGGACATTGAAGATCTTGGCGGCCTTGGCGAGGCCGACGACATTGTTCTTCAGCGTCTGGCGGTCCATCGACTGGACCCCAAAGGCCATTTGCGGCTGCTGGTCGATGAAGATGAGCTGGCTGTTTGCCGGGGTCAGGACTTCGAGCTTGGACATGGGTCAATTCCTCTTCGGTTGTTTGGGCCGCCTGGTGCGGCGTCAGAAAATGGGCAGCAGCTATCGATCGGACGCCGCCAAGCGGCGCTCTTTCTGCAATCCTTGGAGTGTTGCTGGCTCCTTTTCGGGGCCGTTCACTCGTCGTCTTGGCTGCTGACAACAAATCTACCGCGCCGCTACTCACTGCGGAATTGCAATAAAAATTTCGAATGAATTGCGATATCTGCAACAGACGTCGGTTTGCCAGCACTTGGACGGAACAGCGCCGCGACCCTTTCGGATCGCGGCGCTGACGTTCCAACTCTCAGTGACTGCTGTCATGCCGCCAGCGGCACGAGGTTAGCCTGGATCTGTTCGCGGTATTCCTCGTATCTGACCGGAAGCTTAAGAGCTTCCCCGAGGTGGGCTGTATCCTCGTCGCGATTGAATCCGGGCTCGTTTGTGGCGACCTCGAAGAGGATACCGCCCGGTGTGCGGAAGTAGATGGCCCAGAAATAATCGCGGTCGATGATGGGGGTGACGTGGTAGCCAGTGTCCATCAGCGCCTTGCGCACCTCGAGCTGCTTCTCGCGGTTGTCGACGGCGAATGCAATATGGTGCACCGAACCTGCACCCTGTCGCGCGAAAGGAGTCTTTGGCAATGCCAGTAGATCGATCGTGTCCGCTCCGTTACCGTTGGATATGATGAAGCGTACAACGTCGCCCTCCTTCTCGGCGCGCTCGTAGCCCATGAAGCCGAGCAGCTCCTCCGTTGCAGCGGAGTCGTGCAGGCTGAAGCGTGCGCCAGCGAAACCGCGGATGGCCGCATCATCTGGAATTCCATCTGCCAGCCACGGAGCGCGCTTGTCGTCAGCGGACTCGATAAGCGCAAAGCTGTCGCCGTCCGGTCCCATGAAGCGGAGTCGGTCCGCGCCGAAGACAGTATCGCGTTCCAGACCGTCCACGCCTTGGGTTGTGAAGCGATCCTGCCAGAACTTCAGCGATCCCTTGGGAACGGAGAACTGGGTCTCGCCGACTTCACCGACACCGGGGCGGCCGAGCATCATGTTCGGGAACGGGAAGTAGGTCATCACCGTTCCGGCCGAGCCCGTCTCGTCACCATAGTAGAGGTGATAGACGCTCGGGTCGTCGAAGTTGACAGTCTGCTTGACGCGACGAAGACCGAGCGTGTCGGTGAAGAAGCGGTTGTTCTGCCGCGCGTCCGATGCCATCGAAGTCACGTGGTGCAGTCCCTTGATGTCCTTGATCATCTTGAAGCCTCTCGGTTTGTGTTCCGGTGTTGATAAGAATGTAGACCCGTTGATCGCCGCTCGTAATTGCAATATTCCTTTTGATTGAATTGCAGTTTATGAAACAATGAGATGAACGACTACAAAGCTCTCCGCACCTTTCTGCTCGCCGCTGAGAAGCGGAACTTTGCCCAGGTCGCCCGCGAACTGGACATGACGCCAGCAGCCGTCACACGGGCGATCGCCGCCCTCGAGGCGGAACTTGGCGTGCAGCTCTTCGTTCGCACGACGAGACAGGTATCGCTGACGACCGACGGCGCGATCTTTGCCGCGCAGCTCCAACCCGCTGTGAAAACGATCGAAGACGCACGGCGTGAAGTAATGAACGCCCACAAGGCCGATGAGGGGCGGCTCCGGATCAGCGCGCCGACGTGGTTCGGCAAGGCGGTGCTGCCGCCGATCCTTTCAGCGTTCAAGGAACGGTATCCCAAGATGAGCTTCGAGATCTCGCTTTCGGATGGATTGGTGAATATCGTCGATGACGACTACGATCTGGCGATCCGCATCTCGTCGCAGCCGTCGGACAAATTCACCATCTGGCGTAAGATCAGGGTTGTGCCGCGCATCCTGGTTGCCGCTCCCGGGAGCAGGTTCGTCGACATGCAGCACCCGAACGAACTGACACCGGACGACTGCCTCGCCTACAGCGGCGATAGCCGACGTGAGAACTGGGTGCTGTCGGACGGCGGATCGAGCATAACGATTTCGGCTGGCCGGGCATTCAGCGCCAACAACGGTGAAGTGCTCGCCGATATCGCCGCGGATGGCGCGGGTGTCGCCATGCTGCCAGGATTCCACATTTTCGAGCATCTTCGTACAGGGCGACTCGTACACGTCTTCAAAGGCTGGGCACCGCCGGATTTGTGGTTAACCCTTTACTATCCGCCCTACCAGGCCCTTCCGCCGCGGATCGCTTCCTTCTCCAAGTTTTTTGAAGAGCAGGTTCCAGCGCACATGGTCATGCTGGATTGAGGCCTATCCTTGCGGACATATCAGCTCGTTTGCTGTGCCTTGGTACGTTCGGCTACGAGCGCCGACGCGCCACCTCCGCTACCGAACTGCCGGACAGCTGCGCTTCTTCAACAATTCGCCATTTGTCTTCCAGCGACCAGTTTCGTCGAGCGCTTCGCTCATTCCCGATATCGGATACCGCCATAGTATCCACCTAGCACTTGGTGGGCGCTATCCCACTCCAAGGTAGTGCCGGTAGGCGGCCATCACGCCACGCTTACGATCTTCGCGTGGAAAAACAATTGTGTTACGGGCGGCGGCACGCCCGAAACGACTTCGCTGGTTCGCTCTTCCAGTCGATACATTATGCAACTTCAGAGGTCTAAAACAGGAACCCGTACTCCCGTCGAATGGACACATTGAACGCCGGCATACTGCGGGTGTTGGACGCCGAGCGGCTCACGCCGACGTCTCCCAAGGATTGATCACGGAGGCGTCTGTGTCTTCGAAATCCTTGACGTTGCGTGTGACAAGGATGAGGTCGTGAACGATCGCGGTCGCGGCGATCAACCCGTCGATATCGCCGCGGGGGCGTATTGCCGCAATGCGGCCCCATTCGACTGCGATTTGGTCGGTTATCGGCAAAATGCGATCGCCATGGTCGTGGCGCAGCTTGCGCAGCCATTCGGTGAGGTGCGCGGCAGTCTTCGGATCCGACCTCTGTTTCAGGGCAATGCCGCGCATGATTTCGCCGAGGCTGAGCGCACTCAGGTGGATGCTGAGCGGATCGACAGAGCGCAGCCAGGACACCGCCTGCGGCGTGCCGCGTCGCGCCTCTGAGACGATGTTGGTGTCAACTAGATACATCAGAAGGCCACATCGCGGCTGGGCGTCTTGACGCGTACGTTCACCGCATCAGCGAGCTGATCGTCCCAAGCGGGACCGCCAAGCAGATCATCGACCAGCGTTGGCCGGCCGGCGCGCAGAGCGTCGTAGTCATGAGCGGACAGCACGACGGCCGTGCGCTCACCGCGCAGCGTGACAATCTGCGGCCCTTCATGGCGCGCCTTCTGCACTACCTTCGAGAATTGGTTCTTGGCGTCCTGCAGTTGCCATTCCATAGTTCGCTCCAGGTTGGCTAGACTGTCTAGCTATATAGTGCTATTTATCTGCCATTGAAAGTGCCAATGTACCACGCGGCCGATCGACGGCGATCTCAATTGTCCGTCCGCGCGGACGACTGATCTTCCTCACGTCATGGAACGACGGCTACCGAAATCCCACGCCGTCGCTTCCAGACGATACATTATGCGATC
>Ga0228710_1008253_pt1 | contig 15010 bp, 4 predicted proteins | sample MedpolnodulmetaG_FD_177995 | JGI IMG/M metagenome (GOLD analysis project Ga0228710, IMG submission 177995) | Root nodule microbial communities from Medicago polymorpha collected in Santa Monica, California, United States - pink nodules | ecosystem: Host-associated > Plants > Roots > Nodule...
AAGAAAACATACACCAAAAAAAAAAAAAAAGGCAAAATTACATTAGTCCCTTAACTTAATTTTAGGTAACACTTTCGTTCTTATTTTTGTTTTTTTTTTTTCTTCATCAGGATTTTACAAAATAATAATAAAATAAGAAACAGAGGATGGTTTAGAGTATTTTGGAGAAGGATCCGTGAGAAAAGTTACAAACTGATGAAAAAACAATGAATTCATCAAATTCATCAATTTTACTTCAATTTCTGTTCTTCTTCGCCATTTCTTCATTTCTCGCTTTAGGTCAACAAACGTAAGTTCTAACCTCTCCCTCTCTCTTTAGCATGATTCATGATCTATTCAATTGCTTTGATTTGTAATCTTTTTCTTCTAATTTGAATTGGGTTCAGCGAAGATTCTGAAAATGGACATGGATTTGGGCGCAGAGTTCTTATGAGTTTCAAAGAAAAACCTTCAGGAAGTAACCTTACTTTTGATTGTGCTCCTTCTGGTCCTTGTGTTCCCTGCATCTACTCTGAAAAGGTTTCTTTTTTCTTTTCTTTTGCTTATGTTATTTTAGAATTGTAGTTGAAATTATTCATAAATAGAGGTTTGAATGTCCCTTGAACATAGCACAATTGGCAGCGACCAGGTTGAATTTCCCGATTTATTCACCTTTAAGGTTGAATTTCTAGTCAAATGTAGCTGATTGTAGTCTTGTTGTGGTTTCTGCAATATCAGAAACTGTTATGTTGTGGTCTATGTAGCAACGGCAATTCTGATGAAAGGCTTGTTTGGTGTCTGTCGCATGTCAGTGTTCTGCACGAAATTGACACATGTGATTAAATTGAATTATGTCATTTTGTCAAATTATTATCTGTGTTAACGTGTTAGTATATGTGCTGCATCGGTTGTGGTTCAGATTGAGCCGTGGATATTTTTGAAATGAGCTAATGGGTGTTAAAGGTTGGCAAGATTATGAAATACGTGAATGCAAAGATCTGACTTCAATTTATGTAGTAATGTGTTATATGTTGTTTGAAGTCTTGCTTTCGAACGTAAATGTTAATGTGACTTCAAAGGGTTGAATGGGGAATGGTGATCGTTTATGAAATAGGATTCAAGTTAAATCTTTAGACTCCCTCATCCAAAAGAAGTTTTGTAAAGCATTTAAAAGATTTGAAGATCTATTAACATCGAACTGGTGAAATCTTGGGATCATGGTTCAATCTTTTAAATTGCTTGAATTGGGACGAAACCGCAATCGAACAGCTTAAATAGATGAACTCAGTGCCATTTCATGGTTCAATAGGTTGAACTGTCTGGTTCAATTTTTAAAACATTGATTTTATGTCTACGTTAAGGATTTCACTTATGATCTCTTTGTTATATGTATGCTTGGGCCCTTCTTACTTTGTTCTATACATGATGTCTTTTGTCTAGTTGTTATTCATAGGCCTCTTTACTTTATTGTTAACTCCAAGCTTTTTTGGGTGGAGTTTATAGGGTGATGAGAAATATCGCTGTAGTGAGACAGGGTACCGAATTCCATTCAAATGTGAAGAGATTAAAGATTCAACGAAGGATGCTAGGAAAACAAAACCTCAGAAAACTCGGTCTACTTTGGAAATTTCTAATAGTAGTGCAAAATCTCATATAGTTGAAAATGTTTATGGAGAGTTCATAACTTCGCAGTCACAGAGAACATTGCTGGATGATTCTTCCGCTTCAGATAATAAGTCACAGGCTTATGTCACCTATAGAAGCTGCATACCTGCAGATACTGAAGAGAAGTTGTCAGTGCTTGGTTTTGAGGTGATTTTCTGCTCCTATCTCAGATTTATTATTATATTCATTGAATAGCTTCTGAACTTGGTCGAACGGAAAAATCATATTATATGTTGAATATTTAGTTGTGTATTATCCTTTCGAACTAATGTGTCCAACTTAGAGGATTAAGCTGTGTTGTCTGCTGCTATTTAGTGTTTGGTTCCTTAAATCTCAAGGAAGAATGTGTAATTGGAAACTATATGTGCCATTCATATATACATATATAAACAAGTAATGACCACAATATTGAGTCAAGCTGATAGAAAAGCTGTCACTTATTAGCAATCTGTCAATAGGGGGATGTCTGTTGGTAAAGTTAGAAGAAGCAAAGGAAAGTTCTATTACTTAGACCATAAGCTGCATTTATCTGCATGAACCATGTTTTTCCATGTTGTCATTAGCCTTAAGCACCAAGGTAATTCGTGCGAAAAGCTTGCAAAATGTCAGTCATGTTCATAAATTAGGACGCAAGTACGCAACATTAACATTTGATAAATCTTATTTGGTGTTTGGAAAATTGAAGTATGGTGTCACCATATGGTGTACGAACTCTGATATCAAACATCTATAGACCACGTCTTGAGAGTATAGGGACATGTGAAAATCAAACATCTTAAAATTTGGGTGAGTCTAACTCAGCTCTTCGAAACCGGCTAATAAGGTGACGACTGCACACCACTTATAAACACTTTTTAAGGCCATATATCCTCCAATACAGGATTTCTCATCCAATACAAATCCAAATATGCTATTATACATTGGAGTCTCTAAGGATGTCACATGTACTTTGCATTAATAATCTCCATCCCGTTTTAGTGGCTACCCTTCCTCATTCAGGGTCGTAAGGAGATGGGTGCAATATTTATTGTCCTTCTTCCATGATCTAGCTTTCTGCTTTATGGTATTGTTATGTTAGTTTGTTGGTATTAGGACTACTAGTTCTCACAGGGGCTTTAATCTCCACCGGGAATTTAAGAAAAACAATTGAAATTAAAATACTTCAACCACACATGCTCATATCAATGTATCTGTAGTGCTTGAGGTTTCGCTACCGTCTTTATCTCCTTAGTTCTTTGCTAATCAGTTAAGTCGTAATAGTTAATAATTTTGTTTTAAGCTTTCTTTTTGGCACACTTCTATTGCTACTCTGTCAACTTGTTACAAGAGGTTAAGCACGAGTTAGTTTATTCATGAATGTTAGGTTAAGCATGAACTAGTTTATTCATGAATGTCAATGAAGATACATCATACACACAATGTCCTCAAAATTTGAAAGCGTGTGATTTTTTCTGTTTTCAGCTGCCTTAACCTTTGTGTTGATATTATAGGATATTCATATCTGTAACTTCTACTAAAATGCGTTGCACTGCATTTTACTCGTTTGTCATCAAATGAGGTTTATGCTAACCGTGTATATTATGTGGAAAACGTTGTACAGGGTGTTGTAATTTTCTTGTTGCTCATTAGCGGATCATTTATATACCTGAGAAAAAAGAAAGCAGCTGCCATGTCCGGTTATGTTGCAGCAGGAAGGGGTCAGGCAAACTCTCGGTATTGAAATACAAACCTGCTGTACAATGCGATCTATTCCACACTGATTTTCATTTTTCTTCATTTTTTAACAACAATGTATGGTATTTTATTGTAATAGGAAATTTCGAGATTCAGGTAGTGATTTTATAAATGTTGTATACTAGTGAGTAGTGACATGAAAAGTAATGTTATACCATAATTCAACCCATGGCTGCTAATATGACCAATTCTTAGGTAAAGTTAGGTTGTTCAAAAGCAAAAAGCTTCAAATAATTTCACTCAATGGTTCATACTAACTTCATTAACAAAAAGGACATAACTTTGTATCTATTCTATGCTATATATAAAGGAAATACATGGTTATGTAGTGGTTTTTTGAACTTCCCATATACCCTTAAACAATTTTTCATATAAGAATGTTATACTGTTGTGTCATTCAGAAAGATTAGAATTTGTATTATATTTGATATATTGTTGGCGTCGTTGAAAAAGATAAGTATAGTTTGTTACAATATGAAAATGTAAAATTCCTATACTTATAGTTTTAATCAAAATCAAAATTTCATAAAGCTAATGTTCGTAATTTATACGCATTAGCGCAATAATTTTTTTTCTTCATAAAAACTAATGTTCGTAATTTATACGCATTAGCACTGCATATAAGTTTTGTCCTTAACAGAGTACCCTACATCACATTCACTCAAGAGACATCACCAGGGTCTGAAAGGTTGTTTTCTGTACATTTTTTCTTAACTCGAATCTAATGATAGCTGAATTTAAGATCAATTTTGAAAAGTCAGCATCCTCATATAATATATCCATTCATCAACTACAGTTATTGAATACTTACTTGTATTGTGACTTTATCAAGAGTTCTGTAAATACACATGCCATGGTGAGTCCTTTTTTTAATCAATACTCTCTTGTCTTATGTTTAAATCACCAAATTTCTGTACACCGTGTAAGAATTTTTTTTGGAAAAAACGTTTTTTATTTTACTGCACATTTAAAATTTGAGGATTTTTCTTTCATTTTACTGTACTGGAAGTTCAATGTGTCTAATTGCATCTTTAAAGTAGCATTATATTAATCATACACAGCAAATTGCCACTTACCCAAAAATAAAACATCAAATAGTCTCAAAGAAGCTTGTTAGAGAATGATGTTCATAAGTGGCACTTTAGTACTGTAAGCATTATATTAATCTTAAGGGTATAAGGAGCGTAAACAAGGTTTGAGTGCATGCTTTTGCACACAAAATTAATCTATATGTTCCTTTGCATAGAATCATGCAATAGAGTTCAAGATGATCAATTGTGTCTATGACACATCACAACTAACTGTAGAGAAGCACTTAACAAAGTTATAGTGTAAGGATGAAGCACGGACACTCCTCAGATTAGGCGTGTCCCGGTGTGTCGTGTCCGATACCGACACTTAATTCCCCTGAATTATGAGATTTTCTCAAATTATTAGCAGTGTCGACGTGTCAGTGTCCATATCGTGTTCGGTGTCCGTGTTTGTATCCGTGTTTCATAAAGATCCATAAAAGGAGGCAAAGATTCACACAAGGTGGAAAATCTTTAACCTTTATTTGGTTTATTACTGCATAGGGATGTATTACTAATTTACTATTGTCCCTTTAGTTAAATTTTTATCAAGACTGTATTAGGCCCTAAAATTAATGGTTGAATTTTAAATACTTTATTATGTGTGTCTATGCATATGATCTATTATATCAGCTGACACTTTTTATAACTCTACTTTTCTCTTGGACAATTCTTGCCACTGGATTTAGAGTTAGACTCAGACTTAAATCTTAACATGCTATCAAAGTCTACCATAGATTCAATCTTGGCCCTATGTTGAGGGCGTTCCATTTGTTAAATCTGGTGCATTAATGATATGTTAACAGGAAATATAACCAAAATCCTTACAGAAATTGAGATAAATAAATTGTGCATCCTCCAACATTATTCTGATAAATTAAGTTCCAAGATTTTGAATAGATAGAAATTTATCTGTGAAGTAGATGATTAAGTTTGCAAATTTGGTATCTCACCAATACATGTAAAGTCCCATAAATGAAGATTTTCACATGCCAACTTCAGATGCAGAGGATACACAATTCTACTGCAGCTCCTTTAGACTTGGCATGCAGAAAAGCCAAAATCAAATATGCAACATATAATAAAGATTCCTGCACAAATCTAAAGTTTGAAGCTTGATACTTTGTTTTATTCCATATAACGAATCCATGCTTCCAAATAAAAGCAATGGTATTGGTATATCACTCTCTAGTGTGTCAGTCATCTAGCTTTAGATGCCAAAAAGATTAGCTTTTTTTATAGCACAAATCCATATAGATATGGAAAATGCAGAAACCTAGAGATAATTTTTAGCCCCCACTGCTTATATGTGTTTGGCAACTTTGATTTGCATATAATATCTTCCTTATAGATTCTCTACCAAAAAACATTCTTGACTGTTTGATTTGATGGTAATATGGTATATTTAGGAAAATTTACACCAGTGCTTTTGCTTTTAGTTTTAATTATTATTTCATACATGGTCTTATGGAATATGGGTTGTGCACGGTGGCTACATACGGATCGTCCGATGAAAATTTTGATGCTTCTAATCTTCAGCTTAGTATATTAAATTTGGTAAAAAAGGCTTAGTATTTTAGATTAATAAAAATAAAAAACGACATTGAAATATGGACTATTTGATGATCATCAGACAGTCCAAATATGGCTGACTATGTGCAGTCACACTGCTAACAATGCAAATTCAGTCTCATTGTCGTGATATTCTTTGTTTCTTTATTCATGCGACTTTCAGATTATATACTACGAGTATTTTACTAGAAGTTTATGAAGCCTTAATGTTTGCATGTGCCTTTAACTTTAGACAAAAATATCAATTCCACGAATAAAGATCTATTATACTGTATGTTTTCACCAGTAGTGAAATCTTGAATCCTTTTGTTGAATGTCATGATTTGCAGGACTATTAGTTCTGTCATATGTTCTGTTTCACTTGAACAATTCACTCTAGTGAATAGACAAACTAGGATTTACACGAGTGATCGATGATGATTAGAAATGGAGACGACAATTGTAGAGAAACACGGTGGTACTTGCAAACACTATGATATTCGAGTCAACAATTGGGAGATTATTAGATATACATACACACTTACGTTTCCATAAGGTGAACTGCACTTTATATAGTCTTGGCGGCTTTGATGACCATTTCTATTAGATATTCAGTTTGTTGTCAACGGACTGGTAACGGCTTATGGGACAGTTTCTTGGGAGATGTTCTTCACGGTGCTTAGCAGGTTTATGGTTAAAAAGAGCGCTAATAATACACTCTCTAACACTCGCAAATAAGTGCTTACATTTAAGCCTATAGGGGGAATGAGATTGGTCTAGAAGAGTAGTATCACATAAAAAGTTAAGGGAGGAACACCTCCACATTGACTTCAGATGCATACATGTAGAAAAAAACACTTATTTTAAGCTGTTTGAAAGTATACTTTCAAACAAAATATACCCCATCCAGAAGTATAGTTCTGAAAACATGCCAAGTATTTTAGAATTATCGTTGGAAAAGTTGCTCTCTAAAGCTAATTGAGTGCATATCATTTGATCCAGCTACATGTATATGCAGTGTAGCTATGCTATGTATATGATACATACAGAATAACTTACGTATTCATTATCCTTTAGACCAACATACCTACGTGGTCTTTGGTTCCAGCTCTACCAAGTACTAACACTATACAAAGATTCGTGTAGAAGGGCATTAGGAAAATGTATGATTTGGTCAATTAAAAGTTTTATTTTACTTGATTGGTTTTAATTTATACTTTGGAATCTAAATATTGTCCCATGTACCATTTGATTAAAGAGAAATCAGTGTTGAGAAAAGTGGTTTGACAAATTCAATCTGTTGAATCAGAAACGACTAGTCTGACGATTGTTTCGATCATGGTTGGTTTTTGTTATAAAGAATTCAATTGAATCGGATTGAACTGTGGTTCAATCGATTCGCTATTTTTTGTTAGTTTTATAAAAAAACGTTTTTTTAATACTTTATTATCCAATTTAATTGCGGTTCAGTCGGTTAAACTAATTGAATTAGAACTCTAAAATCTCACTGGTTTGATTTTCGATCCGATTCCGACAACATTCATAAAATTCCCAATGCACAAAATAGCTGTAAGCCATCCATAGCATATGCCAAACTGCTAATTATAAAACAACCTTTTCCTCAAAAAAATAATAATAATTATTAAACAACCTTTTAAAAAGAATATTTCTCATATGTCATGTCCATCTTCCAGTCTAGTTGAATTAGGTATATTTTTCAAGTTAATGCTTATAAATATACATCAATAGCAGACAAGTCATACAAATTACAAATTTTACTAGTTTAGGTAGTGCTTTGTTCTATATTTAGGTATTTTTAAAAGAAAACAAAATATATAATGTTAAATTTTTCAAAATACAACATAATATGTGTCTTGATTTCACTAAAAACTGAAATTGGAGAGAGAATAGTAGAACATCCGTAAGGCTGAGAACCAAGAAAAAAATCATTCTCAATCAATGAATCGAAGATTAGTCTCATAATCGGTTTAAATAATCAAAGTGGGGAAATACCTTTGTCGATTCACTTGGGTGTCATAAGTTTCAACTACAATGAGTGTAAAACTAGAAAAGAGAGCACATTAGAATAATATGTCTTGTCCCCTTTCTTTTATTTAGGTGGACCCACCGGTCTTCAATTTTTTTTCTTACGTGAACTCTACAAGTCTTCTCATAGCCAACTTGTTCGAGGAGTCGTCAGAAGTAAATGTGACTGCCTCTTTCAGTTAAAATTTGATCGTGGTTGATCACGTTATGAAAGACTAACATCTTCTGCTAGAATCATCTTTCACTGGTTCCGTGGCAAGTGTTACATTAGCAAACTAGCATAAGTCCAAAAAGTTCTAAGCAATGAACTAATCAGCATAAGGCGACTTGCCTCAGGCCCTCACTCTCACAACTCTCAAATTGATTAACTTTGCATAGATGTCTGTAGGTATAAATCACTGTCAAGTATATAAATACATATTGTAATATTCCACACCTCAAACATGTGCCATAGGCAAAGCATCAATTCCTAAAGCAATTCCTAACATTAATTTATCACTTGATGCTATGAACAACACAGTTATCCATGTATCTTCAAGGGGAAGCTATTACAGTAAAAAGCATTAGATTCTCCAACAAAAATCACTTTTGGTTTTTTTAGTATAGTAAGATTCATGCATAATGGATAAGACACAAAAATGTGCCTTATGCTTTGGCCTTATTGAAAAAGAGTATTAATGTGTTTGATGTGCTATAACATATTTATGTATATATTCTCCTAATCAAAGCTCTCATTCAAAGGAACCGGGTTATGCTATAGTTCTTATGCATATGTTCTTTTTTTATTTCTATATATAATTTGGTGTAGAGATTCTATATGATAACACCCTTTAGGTCCAATTAATGGATTATTAGAGTACAAAGGTTGTATGCAGTTGCAGCTGCAACTAAGAGTGGTTCAAAAGATATATTAAAGCATATAAGTATGTGGGCCATTTGTATGGCAGCCATTGTTTGGTACATACTAAAGAGCATATAATTGGAATTAAAGATTATAGCATACTTTGATGAAGATGTGCTCAAAGTACAAATTTGGAGAAAAAGTGAGAGACAGTGTGTATGAGGACAAATTTTTATTTTATTTTATTTTATTTTTGTGTAGGCTATAATTCCCATCATAGTACCAAAGGAGTTAATAAAATACTTCAATATTATACTGCAATTGTAATGGTGATAAATTTTATAATATAATTGATATTGATATGAAATGCTATATAGCCAATAAAACCATTCAATTATTCTGTTTTATGATAAATTAAAAGAAAATTTAAGAGTTCAACACAATTGTGCATGAAATGACAACTTAATGGTAAGAGTTTGATTTTGTAACTTTTAAAGCCTAAGTTCAAATTCTCTTAGGGAGAGTTGTAGAATGACCTTAATGACACTTTAATTAGTAATAATTTCTTTCTTTTCCAATTTCTCTTCTCATAAAGTTGAGCACACTATTTGTGTTACATCGCAGCCTCTATTGCACGGACTCTTTTGATTAACAGCGTGTTCCGGTGTCCAACATGTGTCGTGTCCAACACGACATTTGTGATTACATTGAATTATGTTATTTTTTCAAAATTTGATCAGTGTAGTCGAGTCTGTGTCAGTGTCGTGTCCGGTGTTCATGTCTTTGTCCGTACTTCATAGGCGGCCATCGATATTGCTGAAAATCACAGTCGCATGCAGCCAAGATTGGCATCACGTTGTGGCCGTGAGGGCGTAAAAAAGCTCGATGTTAACGGTCTAGATTGCTATTGCAAATTTTTCAAAACTACATACCTTGTCACATTCTATCTTTGAAAACATTTTTTTCTTACTTATATAGAACTTGCTTAATGAGTTCAATCATGTAACTTTTAAAATGCAAGACTTGACTAACCCTTTAGATTTTAAATTTTCATGAACAAGAATGTTGAATGCCCACACAATCTAACATGTTTACACTGTGATCATATTTATTTCCTTTATGTTTTCTGCACTGTTTTATTCTTAATTTGCTTTTTTGTAGCTTTACTTTAGTAGTCAAATAAGAATAGATATAGACAAAGAGGAGTGATATTTGTACAACTAATATTAGACAACTTTGGTGACAACCACTTTTCTTCTCTTGTGATTGGACAAAAACAATGGAGAGAGAAATAAGAAGAGAGAGAATAAAAACACATGTGAGTATGAGAGATGGTTGTTTCAAGAGTTGTCAAAAAGTGGTTGTACAAATATTATTTCTACAAAATACTTTTTTTTCTTTTCAAAATCATGTTACTTCATGTTTTATTTTTGTTTTGGTTGGTGCATGTGGCCTAACAAAATTTAAACCCAAGAACATAGAACTAAATATTCCAATTGCAGCTCAAAATTAACAAGTACTTTCCTATAATGTACTAATTTTAAAGTGTTTTTTTTATTATACTAGAATAATTTTACAGGCAACATGCTACTTTATATTACAGAGAATTGCAATCAAATGTGATTGATGCAACATCAATCATAGTTGTAGGGTATACACAAATTTGTAGCAAATTGGTTTTTATAATCATATTTTTGATTACTATGCTTAACGCTTAATAGCATGTCACAAATAATGTAGTATATTACAAGTCCCGCTTTCAATAATCTTTTGTTAACAACAAGGTTTTAAATACTGATCGATCATTTTTGACCGACCAGTATAATGCAACTTATATAGATGCAATCGTGACCGATTCATGTGGTTACTAATTTATTCACAAATAATATAGTAAATTAGTTTGATTCCATCCTTTTTCCCTTCCCCTATTTGATTCCACAAGCATTGAGAGAGGGAGAGAGAGTATGACACAACATGCAAGGAAACATAAAATCTTCCTTTAACAAAATTGTACGTAAAGGATAAGGAGTTCTTTTGGCACACCGTAGTTGCATTGCATGAAAATACACAAATCAAAGCAAAAGAATAGTGTCCTATATTGCTCCGTATAAAGCAAAGTGTTGCCTCCATGTCACGCTCAAAAATCTCTCCCTCTCTCTCTCCCTCTCTTAGTTCGAGAAAGTATAGCATAATCCCTCCAACCTATAAAGAAAACCAACCACACCCCTTAATCCTTCGTAGTAAAAAAAATTCAACTCATAGCTACCTTATAGTTATACTACTCTTCCTTCTCTCCCTCTATTTTCTCTCTTGTTTTCTTGCACTTCAATCATTATGCAATTATTATAGCCTTTTTTTATCTTCTTCTATATGTCTTATAGTATAGGGTGAGACATCTTGCTTCATCCTATATAGTCCTATGACATATAAAAATAATATAACAAGAGAAAAAGTGTTGGATATGGATACTAATACTAGTAGTAGTAGTTATTTCTTTTCAAGGTTTTTCTTTAGAGTACTTGTAGTGGTGGGGTTTGTTTGTTTTATGGTTTTTAGTAGCTTAGTTAGTGGTGGAGGAACAGGACAAACAACTACAAGACATTGGTCAGAGGAAACACTCAAACATGATGAACAAGTTGTTGTTGGTAAAGACAAGGGTGTTGTTGTCAACCATGATGCACAATTGGATTTTAACTATATGAGTAAAAGAAGAGTTCCTAATGGACCAGATCCTATTCACAACAGGTTTGTTTAGTTTATGTCTATAAACAATTTATATTTTTATGTTCATATCTGCCTTTTTAATTTCAATTTTTGTCACTAATTAGGTATACATTGCTTTTAATACATCTATTTATCTTCTATTTACTAATAAAAAAAACTTGTGTTTTACTTTGCTATGGATTATCACCTAATTTATATGTTTAATTAACATGTGACACTCTCTATATTCTTGTTGCAATATAGGTTTTAGTAAGTATAGTATATTATACAACATTTAGAAAATAGGATAGGAGGTTCAATTGGTTCAACGTGGTTGAACCGAATATGACTAACAAATAAATAGAAAGTAAAGAAATATTAAAAGAGTATATAAAAGTAAACAAAAAATGGGAAAAAAAAAACCGATTGAACCAATCGTGATTCAATCAATTTAACTCAGTTCAATTAAGGGTTCAATCTAGTTCAATTAGATTAGGTTTCAAACAGGATCGAACCAACCAAACAACATATCAATTATCGGTTCAACTAGTTGATTTGACTTGTTCGGTTTGATTTTTTAACCTTTGATATTATACTGAGGGCTATATAATTGTCATTCAAAAAATAAAATAAAACAAAAACTAAGGGCTATATATAAGTGTAAAGAAAAGTAAACCTAGTGCTTTTTCTGTTTTTTAGTTAAAATTTGATGTGAGACCAATTATGTACCTTTCCTAACACGTATTAGATATTAGTTTTTGGATATTTTTTTTGGTCCTGTCTATTCTTATCACATACCTTAATTAGATTAGATCTTCTTTCTCAAAGTACAATACACATATTATATGTCTAATCTTTATCTTTTCCTTAACTCTGACTTTAAAATCTTTATCCTGCTATATTGGAAACTTGACCAAAAAGAAAGAAAGCTAACTATGAAAACTGATTATCATGCTTTTAACTGTTACATTGAATTGTTGATTTAACCTCTTTTAACATTGATAGTCCTTTATAATAGGATAACAGATAAAGATATTAAAAAAAAAGATAAAGTGTATGGTTAAGAACTTTATTCCACTTCTTAATTACTCATAAGCAATTAAAGTTATCCATGTCATTCTGTTTTCTCTGAATTAACAACTTTTTACCTTTTTTTTTGTTGTCTTTCTTTTGATATTGCTTTATTTCTTTTAGCACAAGACACAAGCATGCATGAAGTTACACTTACTATGAAATAAAACCATTTCCTAAATATCTATTTCAAAATTCTAAATAGATCCTTAAATTAAATAAATTTGTCATTGAGTCTCATATCTAATCACAAATTATTAACAAATTCAGGATCTAATTACAACTGTTTTTAGTTCATGGACCTGTATATTTAAAAATCTTCAAATACTTCAGGGACCAATATATTACTCATCTATGAAGCATGAACACTCCTTAGATTAGACGTGCCTTGGTATTGGACACGTGTCCGACACCGACACATATAATTACACTGAATTATATGATTTTCTCAAATTATTAGCGGTATCGGCGTGTCAGTATTCGTGTCGTATCCGGTGTCTGTGTCCGTATTTGTGCTTCATAGTTACTGATCTATAATAACAACTTTGAATTTCCCTTTAAAATATCATTTGGTAACATTTTTTTTTGGCAACATGTTTTCAGGAGAGCTGGAAATTCTGGTAGACCTCCTGGTCAAACTTAGTCAAGTGAGAATTAGACAAGCTTCATCAAACATGCAGAAGATGACAAAAAGGGGCTAATGAAAGTGATTTCATTTACATCCCTAAGGTTCTTAGAATTTCTGGCTTGTATGCAAGGGCTAATCACACTCAAGGAAATTGATTTGTTAAGGGAAGAGTTTTGTGGCCTTAAATGGGAAAAGAGGAAAGTAGCTTGTGTCCCAAAGAAAATAAGTTCAAAAGAATAAAAAATTTGTTTCATGAAAAACTACAATTTAGTGAGTGTTACAATTTTTTTTGAACTTATATTGTGAAGATGGGGTTAGAGAGAAATGGAGCGTCACAAAGTTCAATGGAATTGAAATTGAAATCAGTGCTTGCATGTAAAGCAATTTAACATTACTTTAAAATTTTAAAGCAAGAGAGATTTATGTACAAAATGTTGTAGCTATAGAAGCAGCCATATGCATATTTTTTAGGGGGAAAAAAAATTCTTGGCTTTGGTTTTCTCAATATTAAAATTGGAAATTCTGTTTTGTTTTAGATTATTTATTGGAAAGAATAGATGTGAGCTCCTAAAGTAAAAGTAAAAATTCCACCATTTAAAGGTGTTGGGGAGCATGTAAAAGAAGGGTGTTTGCATCTTGTGTTGGTCTTTTTCACTAGATTCTTTTGTGAAGGTGGTGAAACTGGCATTTTGGTTTTTGGTCCATTCAAACATTTTTAAAATTTATTAGATTCTATAATTTTCAGAAGTGGTAAGAAACGAATCAGATTATAAAATGAAAATGATAAAGGAGGAAAACAAACATATGGTCCTCAATGTTTCAAAGTGAAAATTAAAAGATGCTCTCTCAACTCCAAAGCATTTTTATGATCTACTTTTTGTTCCTTCTTGTTTCTTTTTGATTGGATTGAGAAGCAAATAATGTGTGCAAAGCAAGTGAGATTCAAATTGAGACGTTTACCAAAAAGGAAAAATAATTTTGAACTTGTTCTGCCTTTATTCATGAGATTTTAAGATATGTAAACTGATACATGTAATAGGGGCCACCACCATTTTTTTCTCTTTAAATAGGAAAATATAGACAAGAAAAACATGCATTATAAAATATGTGCTTGTAGTCCGACAAAGGAGCTTATACTTTTATGTATGAATTTGGATGTTTCCTTGTTAATTAGTTTTGAATTGAGTCTTGTTGTTGTAAAACTGACTTCATAGGAAAAGATGAGTTTTATAAATCTTTTTAGATTTTACCTCTCTTCAGTGTGAGGATTGAGTTTCTCTTAATAGTGTATGGGTTGGTCATGGCATAAGTCGTAAAGAAGATTAATAATTGTCATTCTCATAAATGAAGTATTTAATCGATCATTACAAATATATTTGCAAAAAATTATACAGCCAAATATTTGAAAAGGTCGGGATAACTATTAATCTTAATAACTCAAATTAGATCCAATCTGACTTTACATTCTTGGTCTTGAATTTGAAAGTTAAAACTCCCGGAAAAAGTATAATAAGTTTCCTCTTTTGGTTGGCCTGCCACTAGTGGTGCCTACTTTAATTTTGCTTAATCACTGAGACATTGTGCCATCTGCTGTTTGCAACAGTTGCGGCCTCCAAAACGAAACCTTTCTCCATTGTATTAGGGACTGCAGCCATTCTAAGACTGTCTGGCATCACCTCGGATTCGTTAGTGCTGATTTTTTCTTGGGGGGGGGGGGGGGGC
>Ga0228710_1008257_pt1 | contig 15005 bp, 6 predicted proteins | sample MedpolnodulmetaG_FD_177995 | JGI IMG/M metagenome (GOLD analysis project Ga0228710, IMG submission 177995) | Root nodule microbial communities from Medicago polymorpha collected in Santa Monica, California, United States - pink nodules | ecosystem: Host-associated > Plants > Roots > Nodule...
TAAAAGCCCGTGGTTTCTTGTGGAACATTCTAGTGTTATATTTCTTAGGGCTTAAGTCATTGTAAACTATAAATAGAGTAGCTAGCTATCACAACAAATCATCTTTTGTTCTTGTAAATAATAAGTGACAATTGTTTCTTTGAATAAAAGTTTACCTTTATTTTATGATCTTCTTCTTCTTCTTCTTCTTCTCTTCTATGTCTACAAGGAATGTTAGTGAGTAGACTCTTCTTGTCTTGGGGTTGTTGGATAAGTCTAATAAAGTAATCCTAACCAAACCAAGCCATGAACCCTAATTTTATATAAATCTACTTTCTAATCTAATTCACCATTTTTATAATGAATTAACAAATGCCAAATTCATAAAGCGAAAGCAGAGGGTTAGTATTTGTTAATTCATCATCTCAAATATCAATTCATAAAGCGAAAGCGAAGCTTTGATATTGGAACAAGTGAATTTAGATAAGGGTTGCGAAACATGAGAATAGTCTAGCAAACCATGAGACATATAAAGTTTCGTTCTTCAAGGATTCCAATAGCAATCAACCATGAGAATAGGCGTGGTTGCTAGAGGAACACACTCACTGCACCTCGAAAGAGGCTTTGATACGCTAAAGAGAAACTTGTCTTTAGAAAGTAGGTCGAATATAAAGTTTAGGTTTAGGGTTTGTTTGTGAAAGGTTTGTTATTATGATGAACCAATAATCCCAAGGCACCTCTTTACTATTATTGTTATTTTCTTTCAAAACAAAAACCAAACCTTTTAACTTTTAAAACTTTCATTCTAATCATTGTTAAAAGTTAATTAAATTCATAACTCCTTGTCGGAACGATACTCTATTTTTACTACTTCGGTAGAACCGTGCACTTGCGGTTTTACTCATCACCAAGCAAGCCAAACATGATGAGCAACTCAAAACCGGCGACACACTTTTTCTCAAACCCTAATTAATTCCTTCATTACGGTTGTTGTGCACATGTGTTGCGGCTCCTATATTAGTTTCCATTTCCTTGCTGTTTTTCATTTAGAGTATCGAATTTACAGGGATTGTCGTTTGGTCCAAATAATTTGCATTACTTATTTTTGTAAGTTTGACGATATAAAAGTTAAAAGGGTTAGAAAGTTGCAATTTTTATCTGTTTGCAACATAGAAAGTTTATTTGTTTTGGTTGCAGAAAAGTAAGCAGCGGTTAGGATTCTTCGAATCCCCCCTAATTATATTGTTGGATATTAAGTAACAGTAATGTCGCGTTTATTTATCTTAGGTAGACTATACAAGTGATAAGGTTGTTGGGACGTTCTAACCTAGTCGGTTGTCAAGTTGCACCTGCTGATTGCATTGTGATCCTTACGTGTTGGGTCTATACTATCTCGGTTGATCTAGGTCTATCCCTTCGATGGCTAACTGCACCTTGACCGCACGGTGATTCTTTCGTGCGGGGTCTTGTTAATTCAAAGTTAATTGAAACATAAAATTAAATTTGCGTTTTAGTTTTTCCCAAGGCAATGAAGGCCAAGGTTCCATTAGGTCAGCCCATCTATGAATCATAAGACACTTAGAGCACAACCTCTCTACGCTCGTAGTAGTTCTACAAATGGGAAACTTTAATCTACGTCTACCTTAATAAAGATTTCAAGAAATTGGTTCGATAAAGGTTTATTCCCAAAGATGTTGTTTCCCTTATTATTAATCAGTTACATCCTAGGTTCAGCGAAGTTACAACTGAGTCTTAATAATATCACCTTTTAAGTACTTACTACTAGGGTCAACTCTCTTTCGATATCTTTCGCTAGTTAATAATCAAGATATAAGTAACAAGATAGTAATAATAATGTTAAGTTTTGTCACAACCTAAGTACCTAATATAGGGTTATGCTCCTTTGAAATAAATCACTAAATCAGGAACTTAAAAGTGAACAAACGAATAAATAAAATAAACGACATATTATATTAAATAAATATCCAACAAAAATAAACAAAAGTTCATCTTAGAACTCTAACCTAAAAAGATTTAGTTACACATGGTAACTAAAAACAAATTACTAAAGATAAAAACATACCCTAGAAAATCAAGGAGAAGATAGAAACTCTCCCGAAGCTCTAAAGTTTCCTTCCTTTTAAACTGCCACAGTTCTGAACGAGGATTTCTGAATGAGGTTGGCTAGTATTTATAGTAGAAGTTTCTACCTGGGTTTGGGTTAAAAGTGCGGGCTTTACCCAACACGGAAGCAGGAAAAGACAGTTGCGCCCCACATTTTTACATGCACAGGGCGCCTGCCAAATGCCATAGGCGCATGTGAGTAGAGCAAAAATCATGCCCTAGGCACATGGCAGATGCACTAGGTGCATGGTTTGTTAAATCCATGCCCTAGGCATTTTTCCATGCCCTAGGAACATGGTGTCTGTTTCCTAGGCCAAATTCTCCAATTTTCTGTCGTTTTTGGTCTTTGTCGAAACTTGGGAACAGAACTCCTCCCATTTGTTAGTCTTCTGAGGCCTCTTGAATCTTCATTCTTGGTATTCCTAAGTTGGCACAATTCTTCAGATGTTCTTTATTTGCCGATTTGCATGATTTCTTCGTGAATTACTTTAAAAACTCCCTAAAATGGCTATGTTCCGGAAAACTAGAATTACAAACTCGGATATGGAAAACATTACAAAATTCACAAAATCATAGACAATTGTTCTAATACTCCTCCTTTTTGCGGCTAAAACCTACTGAAAAACATGCTAAGAATAACGTAAGATGGCCTGTCATCAGACCCAAGAGAGAGAGTGTGTGATATGAGTGTCCTAATATGTATAAATATGTAGACCTAAGGAACCTTGGCCTTCATTGCCATGGGAAATGGTGGAAAGCCAACATAAAGTCTATGTTTTCAATTACCTTTGAGGTGGTAAGACCCAACACGTAAGGATCACCGTATGACTAGCAGGTGCAACCAAACATTGGAAGGATAGACCTAGTTAATGATAAGTATATACCCCACATGTAAGGATCACCGTGTGATCAGCACGTGCAGCTTCCAACCTATTAGGTTACTCACGTCCCAACGACCTCATCACTTGTATAGTCTACTTAAAATAAATAAACGATGACATTACTTTTATTTAATATCCAACATTATAAATAGGGGCATTCGAAGAATCCTGATTCTGGAAGATATGCATCAATATTACTTCATGATTACTAATTAATTACTTTCTCTCAGAGTTCTGCTCTCTTTAGGCATATTTCCCCAGTTACTAATTAATTACTTCCTGATTAGACATATATACATCTATATTAGGTAATGTCACCTTCCTAAGTGCCTAGGTTTGGGTTATGCTTCAGAGGAGACAAATCTTACGCAACAATAGTAAAACTAAATAGCATAAAGAGAAATAACATAATAAAGACTTAAATTAAATAAATTACCCAACAACCAGAATATAGGTTCATCTTAGAACTCTAGCCTAAAAGGATTTAGTTAAATATGGTAACTAAAGACAAATTACAAATGAAATAAAACATACCCTAGAAAAACTTAGAGTGAGGAGAAAAACTTCTCCCTGGAAGCTCCTAGTTCTTGCCTTCCTCATGAACCATTTCGTTGTGGAAAGATAAATTATGAATGAGAGAAGTGGTATTTATGTGGAGAGTTTTCAGCTGAAGTTGGGCTAAGAAACTGGGCTTTTGTCACAAATATTAACAAAATTTCAGTCTTGGCCTGCAAGACATATGCGAAAGGCGCCCATGACCATGCGCTCGACGCATGTGAGAGGTGAAATGTGAGTGCTTGCCAAATTCCATAGGCGCATGTGAGAGGAACCTAGATCATGCGTCAGGCGCATGTGAGTGTTTCTTACTGCTGAAATGTTTGTTTCTTCGTCTTTTTGGATGTTTGCTTCCATATAAGATGTTTTGGGACCTATGAACATAATTCCTCCCTATTTAGTGTCTTATGAGGCCTCTTGAATCTTCATTCTTGATATTTCGAAATTCGTCACAATTCTTCAAATGTCTTGCTTTGCCGATTTGCATGATTTCTTTGTGAATTACATCAAAACACCATAAAATTGCTATGTTTCGAGAATAATAGAATTACAAACTCAAATATAGAAAATATTACAAATGTCCCGAAATCATAAGCAATTGTTCTAATACTCATCTATTCTGGATGTGAAACCTTCTGAAAATGACTGAAAACATGCTAAGAATAACGTAAGATAACTTATCATCAGTTACTGACAAATTACAAAAGAAATAAAACATACCATCGAGACTTGGAGTATGACCCTCCCTTGAAGCTCATAATGTTTGCCTTCCTCTTGAAATACTTTGTTCTGAATTAATAATTATGAATGAAAGGAGTGGTGTTTATATGGTAAGTTTCCACCTGAAGTTGGGCTGAAAAACCGGGCTTTTCCACTTTAAACACCAAAAAAGCAGACCCAACACGCTCCTAACACACTTGAGGTGCTTTCCTCAGAAAACAAGTGTATTTTTCATGTGTCTCTAGTGTGCCATGGCACTGGGGGAGCTATTGAAGCACTTGGGGTGCCTGACAGAACACTATGGGCACCTCTGTGCAATTTTCAACGCGTAATTGCTAGTTTCTTCGTCCTTTTGGGTGTTTGCTTCCATATAAGATGTCTTGAAACTTGGAAATAGAATTCATCCCTTTACAATGTCTTATGAGGCCTCTTGAATCTTCATCCATGGTCTTCCCAAGATCTTAACAAGTCTTCAAGATGTTTTGCTTTGCAAATTTGTATAATTTCTTTTTGAATTACATCAAAACACTCTAGAATTGCTATGTTTTGGGAAGAACAGAATGACATGACTCAAATAGAAAATATTACAAAATGTCTCGAAATCATAGGAAAATATCATTTTCCTACTCAAAAAAGGTTTAGTTACTCATAGTAATTAAAGACAAAAGAAATAAAACATGCCCTAGAGACTTAAAGTGAAGAGAGACTCCTCCCTTGAAGTTCATAGTGTTTGGAGTCCTCTTTAACCACTTCGTTCTGAATGAAAAATTATGAACGAGAGGAGTTTTATTTTTGAAAAAATTTCACCTGGGTTTGGGCTAAAAAAACTGGACTTTTTCACTTAAAAAGTGGAAAAAGTTGTTCTAACCAGCTCTTAGCATGCCCAAGGTGCATGGCTAGGGGCAATAGTGCATGTTTGACATGCCATGGGCGTATGGTTCATCCCCTAGGCGCATGGTGCATGCCTTAGGTGCATGGATCATGCTCTAGGTGCATAAGTGTGTTTTCCTGCGCGTAAAGACATGTTTCTTCTTCTTTTGGAGGTTTCTTTCCATATAAGTTATCTTGGGACTTTGGAACATAACTCTTCCCTTTGTAATGTCTTTCGAGGCATCTTGAATCTACATTCATGGTCTTCCCAAGATCTTCAAGATGTTTTGCTTTGCCGATTTGCATGATTTCTTCTTGAATTACATCAAAATACTCTAGAATTGTTTTGTTTCGGAAAAAACTTGAATTACATGACTCAAATAAAAAGTTACAAAATATCCTGAAACCCATAGACTGTTGTTCTAATACTCCTTTAATTTGGATTAAAACTAAATGAAAATGACTGAAAAAGTTGTTAAGAATATTGTAAGATGGTCTCTCATCAATCCTCAAAAATAATAGCCTTCATATATTTTACAATGTTGTCATTAGCAGTGTTATTTTTTGCATCCATAGTAAGATTTTCTATTAATACTTCCAAAACTGGACGTTGCTCAGTGAAATTTTGGCTCACAATCTCATGAGTTACATTATGTAATGGCATGTGAAAAGCAGTGTTGGACTTATCTGGCTGTGGAGAATGTACATCCCCAATGAATGGTTGATCAACTGATTCCGCTTGCACAACATCATTGTCTTGAACCAATTGCGCTTCATTAATTTTGACCTACACAATAACATTTTCTTGAACCGTTGGAATTACTACATCACTTAGGCTTTGTTTGAGAGTTTGGAGGGAAGGGAAGTGAAGACTTCGAGGGATGAAAAATATGAGGGAAAATGGATAGATTTTTCAAATTTTTTTAAAATAGTAGTTTTTTAGAGAATGATAAATTAATGCATATGATTACTATATTTTTAATTTTAAAAATATTATAACAACATAGATTATATTTTAAAAATTCATATAAACTCCTCAAAATCCTCCTCCAATACAATTTTTTAGTCCCAAAGCCGTCCCCTCCCATTTTCCTCTATTTCTCCCAATTACTCATTCCTTTTTTCCCAAGTCTTCATCTCCCTTCCCCTCCAAGCTCACAAACAAAGCCTTGTTGTCTTAAAAGTTGTAGAAGAGTCAATTCCTAAAGGATTATCTTTTGCTTGTTAGACTTGAGTCGCTTGCTTCTGTCTCCTTTTGTAGTACTTTTATTCTCAACATTAATGATTTTCTAAGGTGCAACCACCGACAGTTAGCTACATGCAATGCAAATAGAAGTAGATATCTGCTCTTCCCCCAGGTCAAAGCACTCGCGCCATGCAGCCATGACAAAAATGCCCTTGCGCTAGTTAAGTAACGCAAGTGTTAAACTCTGCGTTACTTAACTAACGCTGCATGAGTTAACTAACGCAGCGTTAGTTAACTCACGCTACGTGCTGTCTTAAACAAGGCAGAACACCTCATTTCCTCATTTCTAATCTAAAATCTCAAAAAATCTCAAAAACCTCTCTCAAATCACCCAAAACCAAAATTCCATCAAGTTCAAATCAAACAACACTCCAATAACAAGTAAGTTTTCATAATCAAACACCATTAACCTTTTATGTTTATATGATAGATTTTTTTCTCTTAAATTAGAAATTTTTTAGATTTGGGGTTTGTTTAAATTTTGATTTTTTTGGCAAGAAATCATATAATGTTTACATGAAAATGACTTGTGTTGCTTAATTGTTTAGATGTTTGAATGTTTATGTTGTAGTTTTGAGTTTTAGAGAATTTTTTTAGATTTAGGGTTTGTTTAAATTTTGAATTTTTTTGCAAGAAATGACTATATTTACATGTAAATGACTTATATTGCTTAAATGTTTAGATGTTTGCATGTTTATGTTGTAGTTATGAGTTTTAGGGTTTATGTATAATTTACACTCCAAGTGTTTGATGGAATGTTTGAATGAGTTTCTCATTGATTATTTTTAATTTCTTATTGTGTAGATTTGAAACAATGTCCGGGTGGATCGACGTTCATGCCCAATTCAACAGCGGAGGACCTCAGAGGTTGAAGGTTCGATGCCTTGGTGTAACGTTAAGAGATCTCAAGGATGAATTGAATGAATTCAACCAAGGAGTCAACCCCGGAGACACAAGGAGGGTGGAATACGTTCGGTATAAACGTCCAACGCTCGACGAAGGGAGAGTATCATTCAATTGGGTGGAATTAACGAACGACGAAAACGTGACGAGCATGTTTTGGGAGCACAACATGTTCCAGTGGCTTGGTATGCGGGTAACGTTGCTGAGATCAACTGAAGATATTATCAACAGTCTGATTCCGCCAGAAGATCGTGATTAGGTAGTGAAATGCACCTTCCAACTATAACAATTGTCTTCTTCTGAATGAGGTAATTCAAACTTGTTAAACGGCAGGATTCCAGCATTCGACCGACATTTCTCAAGTTTCATTCAAAAGATTAAATTCTTGTTAGGCTGGTTTAAATGAAGGTATTGAAGTGTCAAGGAATGAACCTCATTCTTTTGACACTTGAATACCGTCATTTAAACCAAGACTAACAAGAATTTAATCTTTTGAATTGAACAGTAGAAATGTCGGTCGAATGCTGGAGTCCTACTGCTTAGCAAGTTTGAATTTACCCCATTCAGGGGTAAGATAATTGTTGTAGTTAGAAGGTATATTTCTGAATGTAATGTAATGTAATGAATTTACCACTTTTCAAATTTATTTATTCATTACGCAACTTTTATTCGAATTCACGTTGGACTTAATTAGTGTTTATTCGAATACGCAATTTTTAATCGAAATACGCGACTTTAATCGAAATTATTCAATAAGCAACTTCGCTTCAAATTTAATCAATACGCAATTTCGCTTCAAATTTAATTTAATCAATACGCAAATTTAATCAATACGCAATTTCGCTTCAAATTTATTCAAAATCTTCAACTTTATTCAATAACAAAATTATTCAATAACAAAATAATCCAAAATGTTCCAAGATTATTACAAGTCATTACATTATTTAATCCTCTTGCTCGTCGTCGATTAACCAACTTTATTCGAATCCACGCTGAGTTTAATTAGGCTTTTTTTCAATTTTTTTTTAATACGTAACTTTATTCGAATTTATTCAATACGCAATTTTTATTTTAATTCGCGCTGAGTTAAGTGACGCATAGTGGCTACTTTTTTTTAATTTATTTACTATATTCAAATTATTTTATTTACTTTATTCTAAATTATTTTATTTACTTTATTCTAAATTATTTGTTCACTTTATTCTAAATTATTTATTTGCTATATTCTAATTTATTTATGTACTTAAAATAAATTCGAAATATGAAAATAAATTCGATTTTGTTCTAATTCAATATTTATTCTAATTTATTTATTCAATATTTATTTATTCAATACATAATCATAAACATAAAATACATGCAATTATAAATACAAATAAAAAAACAAAATTAATAAATATAACGCTCATTTTATTAATATCATTCATACATTATAATAGATGATACATATAATTTATTTGAACTCAGTAATCTACTTATTTTCTTTTTACTCTCTTGGGGTAAAAAGTTATTTTTACCCTCTTGGGTATATAGCAATAGCTCTTGGGGAAAATAGTGATCAATCTTGTTGGGGAAAAAGACATCAAGATTCTTTATGGTAAATTTAAATTTGGTTCCTTTTATACCCCCATGATGATTCTTTTTACCCACGGTAAAAAGATTTTGGGAGTAAAAGGAAGCAAACCTAATTTTACCTCAAGGGACGATGTCTTTTTCCCCAACCCGACTGACCACTATTTCCCCCAACAACTATTATTATATACCTAATGGGGTAAAAAGAGGCTAGAGACTATAGAAGAAAAAAAGAAGAGAAAGAGGGGGAGAGAGTGGGAGGAGAGAATGTGAGATGGTGTGAGGAAATGAGGAACTTTGGAGGGGTATTCATAAGTGGGAATGGTAGTATAGGTTATAACAAACATAAATGTGGTCAAAAAACGTGTAAAATTTGGTAAAAAAATATGTGGATTGAATGTTGAAAAACTGACCACCGTCCAAAAAACGTGTGGTCTTCAGTTCTGACCACCGGCCAACGTGCACAGAGATTATAAGATGCGTGAGTTAAGTCACGCAGCGTGATTTAACTCACACAGAGGTATAATTGGAAAGGCTGCAGAGCGCGAGTGTTTTGTGCGGGAGAAGAGCAAAAATCATAGAAGTAAGGAAGCCATTCATAAGCATCCCCTGCCTTAAATGCAAACCAGTAGTCGTACATAGTGGCAAAAAACTCATAAAAAATAGTAGTCGTACATAGTGGCCATCTATAGTAATTGTATCCATACTTGCGTATGTGTCTACCTCTGTGCGCGCATTGAAATCCTTCATCGATTCGAAGAGATGAAGGACACGATTCAAATTCACAGTTCTTAATGCCCATACCAATCTTAAATCCTCATACGAAGAAAAAGAAAAATCATAATACTCTTGCCCAAGGACAACATATTCCATTTACCTGTCATTTTGTAGTGCTTTTAAAGCTTCACAATAATTTTCTTAGTCGTGTAGGGCTTATCTCCTTTATTCAACACAAGCCTTCCATGCAAATTACGCTTGCAAGCCTCGATACCTTTGACATAATCATCTTATGTTATCTTAATGCATAAAGCATCTCCTCGAATGGCTGGTTGTGGATAAAGAGTGGTGTTCGTGATTGTGTGTGACGCCATTAAGGATTGAGCAAAACAAAGTTGCTGGTTGTTGTGGATTGAGCGACGGAACCATGTTGTTTTCCTCCATGCCACGCCAAGGACATGTAAATGCCTTGTCTGGCCACAAACAGCCCTTGTTTAAGAAATATTTCCAATTGCGACGGCTCACAAGAGTTGAAAAAATGCACCAATCTTCAATAATAACTCAACAATGAAATTGCTTCTGCAAATTAGAAACGTGATCCAATTGCGTATGCAAATAATTGATCAATGATAGTGGAAGGAAAGATCATGTTATTAAGTAATAACACCAATCACTACTGTAACAAAACAATGGATGCATGAAATCCAAGATGGCCCACATGATTGAAATCAAATAATCTAACAACAAACAATTAAAAGATGTCACAACAGGATCACTTTGCAAGACGGCCTCCCGCCCTAGCAGTGCGTTATGGTTTCATCGTTAGGGTACCTATCATTTGTTTAGCAATTATGTGTTTGGTAGGCATGATAGCAAAACCCAGATCCACGGGTACCCGCCTGAACTCACCCCGATTCGATGGTTTTCCTGCTTAAAATGAGTTTGGGTAAGAGTTTGGTTTTTCCATAATTTCAAAACACGGGTACAAACGAGTAATAGGTATATAGATACCCATTTCGAACCCATACCCAAATCTGAACCAGAAAGTTGAAAATTACTCTATTAATCCTTTTATTTAAATAAAAACTCAAACCTAAAATTATTTCAAGCAGGCAGTCAGAGTGTTAGTCTCTGTCTGTCAAAAGATACTCACGCAAATTCTCTTTTTTTTTTCCTTTCACATCTCACACCCTCGGCCTCTCTATTTTACATTACAGCATTGCCTTTGGGGTTGAAAAAAAAATTGTATAAAAAAAATGATTCGCTGTAGGTACGAGGATGGGGTGGGGACACGCGAACCAGTCAGGGACGGGGATGAGTTTCAAATTTCTCATCCCATTAGATATAGGTAGGGTAACAAATAACTATATGTAAATCGGGGTCGAGGACGAGGATGGAAAAGGTAAAATCTACCCTCACCCTGATCCATTGTCATGCCCAATTGTTGGTATTGGTTTTAAGTCTTTAATAGGGTAGTGTTGGTCTTTCATGTATTCAGACCATCTAAAATATTCTTGTATTTTGAATCGAAAATGTATTCAAAACAATGAAAACCACACAAAAATATGTAATATTTAACGTGCTTGAATGCCCTTTTGTGAAAATCGTTCATATGGAATCAAATCTTGGATCGTTTTTTCAAAACTCAATCAAACCACATGCATATATTTTCATACTTATTTACATGTTTATAAGCAACATATATTGCATTAATATTTTTTTTTAAGAATGCATTAATATATTATTTGTTGGTTTCAATTGTTTAGTAGTATAATTAATACATATTTGTTTAATTTATTATATTTTTTTGTCAAGTAGTTTAGTGGCTGAAGCTCATACATTTTAAATATAGAGAAGTGAAGTGTATGTGATTCGAACACCAAACCCTGCATATATTATGCAATGTTCCTACTAATTGAGTTAAGCTCACAAAAATAATTTATTGTATTTTTTTTACTATTTCATATATGTCATATATAATTGATCGATATCATTCAGCAATACTAATATTTAATATGTTATATTTCACATCAAAGCCGTTACTTTATTGTTCGTTATATTACTAATACTGATTATAAGATTTTTTTTATAAAATTGTTATTTGAATATCTACAAAAACTGATTGAAATTAAACCGCGTTAAATTATGTTGGATTGATTCAGATTCTTAAAGGACTCATCTAAACCGAACCGAGTATAATTTTATCAATGAATCATATGACTTTTTTTTATCTCAAAACTGATACAAATCACACCGCAATTCTTCGTGATAGCAAATCGAGATAATTGAATATTATAAAAGAAATTTAATTTAGTGAGGTAGTTAGAGAGAGATACAAATCACTTCAACTGAGATTGGTTCCCAACAATGGATATTTTCTTAAAAAGGAAAAAAAAAAGAGGATTCTATTGTCATTATTGCATATCTGTCGTTCACATTGCATTAGGTACAGAGCTGATTTAGGCAAGCAGGATTGTCTTCATTTCTCTTTACTGCTTTCATTAAGTATCAAATAAAGATCGTGTGGAAATATCTAAAATCAAAATTGGATGTAAATAAAGGATTGTCTCATTTCTCTTGTCTTCATTTCACCTTAAATGATCTTTGATTTCTTTATAATAAAGAAATTTCTTTATTATAAATATTATACTAATTTGCTCAACAACAAAAATATTATACTAATTGTTTTATACTACTTTTTATATTGAAATGTAACCCCTTAAAAAACTATTTAAAATTTCATATACACATATTTGTCTAAATTATAATTTCTTAATGATAATACAACTTCTTATTTAGGAGTTAACAAATATTTTTGGAAAAAGATTGAGTTACTCTACAAATAACATATCTACACACACAAAACAACAACAAATTTCATTTTGTTGGGGGGTGGGGGTGATAATATATAACAACTTAATTCTTACTACTAAAAATTTCAACATATTTTGCGTATCTTAAGCAAAACATAAATAAACCACTCAACATATTTTCATAATTATTTGGCAAAGTTGACAAACAAATATCTGCACTTTCCCTAAAAAAAAAAAACAAATATCTGCACAACTTTTTTTTAAGGAAAATATCTGCACAACTTATATGTCAAATTAATTGTTGGTTATAACATCGTAAATAAAAATAAATTTGTGCAATTGGAAAATTGAATAGCGATAGTTCTATAAATTAAGATTAATATAAGGATTCTTAGTATTCGACATCCACCTCTCAACAAAGGTGTTCGGCATCGTTATGGCAAATTCAAAACCAATTACCTCAATATTTTCTATTCTTCTAGTTTTAATACTTGTATTTGGGGCTACATATGTAGAGCCAAAAGTTATGATTTGTCTTCATGGTCATGTAAACGTTACAATTATCAATGATATAGCAACACAATCAACTCCCACAAATCTCACAGTACATTGCAAATCTAAAGATGACGATCTTGGATTTCACTCACTCACAATTGAAGAAAAGTACACGTTTTCATTCAAGCCATCGTATGTATTTTGGAAAAGCACGTTATTCTTCTGCAGCTTTACATGGCCAGGAAATCCCAATCGTCATTATATTGAAATTTACAAGCAAACACGAGATGGTTGTGAAAACCGAGAGTGGAAAATAAATAAAACTGGTGGATATTTATGGGGGAAGTTTTATCCTTGGAATAGTGTTGAAATAATGGATGCAAATAGTATATCCAAGATGTAACTTTCTCATATTTCTTTGAGTATAAAAAAAAATAATAGAAATACCAACTTTCTCATATTTCTTTGCTTTTGTTTTGTGACAGATTTTTGCTTTTTCATTTTATTCTAAATTATAAAAACTGCCTAAGAAACAAAACAAGTCGATAGATTGAAATGAGAAGATGACGACAATTATACAGTAAGGTCGTTCCAAATAAAATTTTCAGACGACGGTGAGTGAAGAAGATGAGAAGATTTATGCTAAGGAAACATCATACAGCAAGGAGAGTCACACGTGTTATTTAAATTGGGGTTTTTGATCTTAACCATCTAAATTAATCTAAGGGTTAACAAGTGTTCTTATCATTCTCACGTATAAGATGTATTATCACTTGATATGCCATGATGAATCTTATGTTTTAATTAGGACGCTTGGGATAGAAATAGACCATGCCGGCCTACAGGAGCCTACGACCTAGCCTATCACAGGTCAGATTAGACTTTTTTTTTAAATAGAGAAGGCCTAGGTTTTTTTTAAGTCTATTTAGCTTAAAAGGTCAGGCCACATGCCTCTCAAAAAGCCTCTTAAGCCTATTAGGCCGACCTATTTAAATAATATGAATAATATTATTTATTATTATATTATATTTTGTACTTTCAATTAAAATATAAATACGTAAAGTTTTTCAATAATTTAAGCTTTATTAGTATACATTAATTTTTTGCATATATAAATGTATTATTATAAACTAGAATAGAAATATGATACAATATCTAGTCGAATTCCCTAAAACCTTGTGTTGATTATCAAAAGAGACTTTAATCTAATTGAACTATTAGTTCGCTAGTCCATTTAAACTTATATCACATTGCTTATTTAAAGATGTTTATAAGATATAGGCTTTTAAACAAGCTAGAAGATCGTATCAGGCTTACAAAAGGCCAGACTCAGGCCTAAAAAGTAGGCCTATGACAAGCCAAGGCCATGCTTAGGCTTTAAAAAAATATGGCAGGCCAAGCTTAGGCCTTGCAAAGCCTAGCTCGGCCTAACCTATTCTCATCCCTAAGGACACTCATAAAAGAAAGCAAAATGCCAGACTTACAAAAGGCTTTTAGACAAGTTAGAAGATCGTATCAGGCTTACAAAAGGCCAGACTCAGGCCTAAAAAGTAGGCCTATGACAAGCCAAGGCCATGCTTAGGCTTTAAAAAAATATGGCAAGCCAAGCTTAGGCCTTGCAAAGCCTAACTCGGCCTAACCTATTCTAATCCCTAAGGACACTCATAAAAGAAAGCAAAACGCCAGACTTACGAAAGGCTTTTAAACAAGTTAGAAGATCATATCAGGCTTACAAAAGGCTAGACTCAGGCCTAGAAAGTAGGCCTATGACAAGCCAAGGCCATGCTTAGGCTTTAAAAAAATATGGCAGGCCAAGCTTAGGCCTTGCAAAGCCTAACTCGGCCTAACCTATTCTCATCCCTAAGGGCACTCATAAAAGAAAGCAAAACGCTAGACTTACAAAAGGCTTTTAAACAAGTTAGAAGATCGTATCGGGCTTACAAAAGGCCAGACTCAGGCCTAAAAAGTAGGCCTATGAAAAGCCAAGGCCATGCTTAGGCTTTAAAAAAATATGGAAGACCAAGCTTAGGCCTTGCAAAGCCTAGCTCGGCCTAACCTATTCTCATCCCTAAGGACACTCATAAAAGAAAGCAAAACGCCAGACTTACGAAAGGCTTTTAAACAAGTTAG
>Ga0228710_1008259_pt1 | contig 15004 bp, 8 predicted proteins | sample MedpolnodulmetaG_FD_177995 | JGI IMG/M metagenome (GOLD analysis project Ga0228710, IMG submission 177995) | Root nodule microbial communities from Medicago polymorpha collected in Santa Monica, California, United States - pink nodules | ecosystem: Host-associated > Plants > Roots > Nodule...
CTCACTGCACCTCGAGAGAGGCTTTGATACGCTAAAGAGAAACTTGTCTTTAGAAAGTAGGTCGAATATAAAGTCATGGTTTAGGGTTTGTTTGTGAAGGATTCGTTATTACGATGAACCAATAATCACAAGGCGCTTTTTATTATTATTGTTTTAAAACCTTTAAAACTCAATCTTTATAATCAAATTCTCTTCTAATCATCTCTTAAAAGTCAATCAAATTGAACAACTCCCTGTTGGAACGATACTCTCTTTTTACTACTTCGGTAAAACCGTACACTTGCGGTTTTGCTCATCAACATGTCTGCAAACAATGTCAAGACTGCCTGTAAAGCTCGCACATTAGCCCAAATTTTTTCGCCTATCAAGAGAGTATCATCCGCAAATTGTAAATGAGACACCACCGCCGAACCTGTCGAACCAACCCCATATCCCTTATACAAATTATTTTCCACCGCAAAGTTCATTAATACATTCAATCCCTCAGCCGCCAATAAAAGTAAGAAAGGAGAAAGAGGGTCCCCTTGTTGCAGACCCCGTTGCAAGGGGAACTCATCTGTGGGGCTCCCATTCACTAAAATTGAGGCAATGGCTGTACTGACACACTCTTTTATCCATTTTCTCCACAACAGAGGAAACGACATTTTGTTCATAACCGTATCCAAGTAACTCCAATCTACCGAATCATAAGCTTTTTCAAAATCAACCTTAAAAAGCATCAGCTCCCTGTTTGATTTTTGAGCCTCATCAACCACCTCATTTGCAATCAAAATGCCGTCTAAAATTTGTCTCTCTTTCACGAAAGCTGTCTGAGTATCTGATACGACCCGACCAATAATCATTCGCAATCTATTAGCCAACACTTTTGACAATATTTTATAAAGACACTCAACCAATGCTATAGGTCGAAAATCATTTAATTTCTAAGGGTTGTCAACAATTGGAATAAGAGCTATAAACGTAGAGTTTATACCTCTTGATAGCTTCCCGTTCCTATGAAATTCGGAAATAAATCGCATAACGTCGCCTTTGATATCCTCCCAAAAATCCTTTATAAAATCAAGATTAACGCCATCTGGACCTGGACTTTTGAAACTATCACAGTCCCACACCGCATTTTTTACTTCAAGTTCTGTAAAAGGTAAGATTAAACTCCTTCCTTCCGCAAAAGTCAATTGCTTGAACAATAAATTTTCAGCCCCTGGTCTTGATATGTTTTGAGCCGCAAAATGTTCTTTAAAGTGAGTAAAAACCGCATTTCGAATGGGCTGGACGCCCTCAACTATATTGCCGTTTACCTTCAATGTTACAATGGAATTTCTTCGATGTCGACTAGAAAGCATCGAATGGAAAAACTTTGAGTTTGCATCCCCATCTTTCAACCAGCGAGAACGAGCTTGTTGCCAATTAATACTAGCACTAATACGTGACAAAAAGTGAATGTAGCACTAATGGAGTCGTTACTCATTAATGGTGAATTGAATTTTCAGAGATAACACATCAAAAGTGTATTTTTTTTTAGGGTTAAATGTGTTTTTGGTCTCTATAAAATTGAGATATTTTAATTTGGAGAAATGATATTTATACAACTATTTTGATACAATTTTTGTATAACTTTCTCTCTCATACTCACATTATGTTTTTATTCTCTCTCTTTCTTTTTCTCTCTCTATTGTTTTTGACCAATAAAAAGAGAGAACAACAAAGTTGTCTCAAATGTTGTACCAAAATGGTTGTCAAAATATCACTACTCTTTAATTTGAGTCCATACTTAATTTTAATAGTGTTTTTAATTCCAATAAAAAATTTATACACTCAGTTTTAGTCTATACTAAATCTAAATTTGTTTAATTATGCTTAAACTTTTAAGATTTTGAACAACTTTTTGCAGAACTATTAAGAACATTATTAAAAGTTCGTCTGCAAAAAATTATCTCAAAATTTTATTTCTACGTCCATATTTTTGTTACTTTTATCTTAAACTTTTGTCCTTAAAAAAATTCATATTTAATTCATTTCATGTTTTATTTTTTTGGTACAAGAAGAGGGCAAAGCCCAAAGAAAATTCTAAATTTTAGTAAACGAACCTTTGGTACAAGAAGAGGGCATAACCCAAAGAAAATTCTAAATTTTAGTATACAAACCTTTTTTTTAGGGAATAAAACGAACCTTTTGTAATGTTCTAACTTGTTTCAAAAAAATCGATAAAAAATTTAAGAGTTTAGGGATAGTTAGAGAAACTTTGTTTAAGTAGTGACTAAAACTATATGTAAATTATTTTTCTAGGGACTAGAAAAGCTATTAAAATTAAGTTAGAACTAAAATTAAAAGTTCTAAATTTTACAGGAATCAAAAACATATTTAACCTTTTTTTTATATGATGTGAGGTTTTTTTTATTCTTTCAATGAGGCTTTTTTTCTTTCCCGCTAAGACCTTTCTTCATGAGGCTGTGCTTGGGCTTATAACTAAAGGGGACTTTTCTCTCAGTAAATTGTTTTTGTTATTGCTCTTCTCCTATCTGTTTTTGTCTGTTCCCTTCAAAATAGTCAAGCATGAATTAATTCATGTAGGTGCATTTTCAATGTGAATTAACTCATGTAAGTGTATTTTTCAGCGTGAGTTAACTCATATTGGATGAGAATGAGCAAAAAATATAAGAGAAGAGCAATTCTCATTTTTTTAGGGCCTAAAACCCTTATTTAGGCTAATTGGTTTTCGAGTTGGCTCTAGTATCAAGGCTATTAATACACGAGAAATACACAACTCAAATGACTTGTACACTTGATATTCTTTTAAAGATGAAAGAAGTTATAAAACAATATATGAAAGAATGGTACATAACTCACATAATGAAAATTTGTTTTTATAAAGGTGCATTGTAGAGAAAATATTAAGCACGTTTTTTGTACATTTGAGAGCAATAACTTTTGAGATAACTTTAAATACACAATCTATAATTGCTCTAAAATGTTGATATTTGTTTGAAACATTTTTTCATTTTTAGCATATTAAAAAAATAATATTAAGTAATTATTTTTCAACCATTAACTTCAATCAAATGTCCTTTTCCAATTAATATAATTAGTAGATTTAGGATGTTGCTAACGAATGTTCTAAGAGCATTGTTTAAAGATTTTCTATAAAAAATAATTATCATGAAAATACAAGTTATTTTTATCAATGTAATACATAATTATAACATTATTTTATACAATGTTATTTCTTTTGGTTTCATAATCGATACACTTAGGACATTCATTCTTAATTTTATAATTTATTGTATTATTATAAATAAATTATGTGAAGATAATATTACCATATAAGTGAAGTTACATTGTATAAATATTTAAGGATTAGTTATAAATACAGTGAATAAGTAGGGTCGACTGACCCCACTGCCCCACATTCTATCTGTGCATGCATGTTGCCTTGTTGGGTTGATAATTGTGTATTATTTGAGTTGTTGCGGATCATTTACTTAGGTTGTTCGATTTACACCTAAGCATTTTAATATTTCTAAGCAGGTTGTGTAGGATTTTTAATATGTAACATTTTTAATATTTTCTAAGTTTACGTGAATTTTTACTGTCCAAGTGTAATTGAGTTTTTAATATTTTTTAATTTTAAATATGTAACATTTTTATTTTTAAACATGACAAGATATATATCATATTTATATGACAAGACTGTCTTTGCAAAACAATTACATATATCTTTCCTTTAAAAAAAATTACATATATCCTTTTCAAATTATTTTTTAACACTTTAATTTAAAATAACCAAAATACAAAAAACAACTCAAATATAAAGCAAAACAAATCCTATAAATAACTCCAATATAAGTACAAACTAAATCAAAGGCAAACTAGTTACAGAACCTTGTAAAACAAACCTGAAGTTATTAATTAAATCTCTAACAAAGAAAGGGTATACAAATCCTGGCAAAGAGTGCCACCACTGCCCTGAAATCAAGTTGATCCATGGTTAGCTAGAGCATATGAGATGCATAATTGCCTCCTTTAAAGGTGTGATTGCAAATTGCAAATGCCATTCAAGCTTCTCGCCAAATGTAACCAATTTCTCCATCTAGTTTTGATTTTAGAAAGGAATAATATACTGTCATTATTGAAAGCAAGAATCACAGCTTGCGTCACATTCTATCCATAAGTTCTTCCAACACATATTATGAATATTTAATTTTTTTTATAATTTATCAAAAAAGACCAAAAAAATTAACTTAGTAATTAAATAATTGTATATAACTATAATTTTATTTTTCAAAAAATTTCATTGACAATACAAAATGAAATTTTTTAATTTGTTTTTAAAATCATGAGTAAAAAATTATATTATATTTGCTAGATTCCGTATTATAGCTCTCCAGAAAAAAAAATGCTAGATAAGCTAATAAATATATGAAATGGTCCTTTTTTTTTATAGTAAGAAACCATCTCTAAGATATTACTTTGATGTGTTCTACAATCTCATTATCCCCTGCATTCTTTGAAGAGATAATAACTCCATTTCGTGGAAGGAAGAATTTATCACTCAAAGTAGTATATAAAGATTTCACCAAGAATTCATTTGTGCGTTCAAGATACCAATTCCACTTGTCTTTCTCCTTTTTATTTCGCAAGTAATAAGAAGGTTCCTTAGGTCGACAAAAGCACGATCCTCCCAAAACCTCAATACCACTCTTCACTAACCCCATTTGTCTCACCTTGTTATTCTTTTGAGTGAATATAAAGGAAAATTCAAGAGAAAAGATTTTCAACCTATTTAAATATCATACCAAAAGAAAGTTGATTCCCAATTACCACGACTTTTCTTTTCAAACTCCAAAAAACCAATCTTGGATATTATTCAAATCTTTCTCTAAGGCACGTAAGTTCGTCCAACAAAGAAAAGGTGATTTTAATTTATCATTATTAGAGTATAGTACATTTTCTGGTCATTATTATAAATAAAAATTAATATTTTATATTCATTCATTAAGTAATGTATGTGTCTATAATAAATGTTATATACATAATTAATTAAATGAATCTAAAATACACAGTTTTGCTTATAATAGTAACCAGATGGTGTACATTTAAAGGACAATCACAATTTGCGTGCTAAAAAAATGAAAAACTCATGAGCTCGAAAGCCACTATGTATGACTACTCCTTCCATCCAACAATAAGTGAGTTTTTTTTAAAAAAAAATATTGTCCTAAAATAATTGACTCATTTCACTTTTCAATACAATATTAATTATTCTTTCAACAAAAATACAATATTCCATGATTGTTATGGTACATCTTGTACCGTAGCAATTACACTTTTGATGTTAATATATTTCATTTTTGTTTGTTAAAAAAACAAAAATACAATATTAATTATATTTTTTCAATTATAACTCTAATTAATAATACTTACATCACTCTCAATTTAACATATTTCACTTTGCATTTATAACAGTGGAAAATGTATCAATACTTAACGAGAGCACTTAAAATCATTTTTTCTCTCATTTATTTATACATTTTTCTAAATATATACTCCCTTCGTCTCACAATATTAGTCGTTTAAAATGTGTACACGAGTATTAAGAAAATGATTAATTGTGTTAAATTCAATGGTAAAATTAATAGCGTTTACTAAAATACACTTATTAAATGTAATTAGTGGGGTAGTTAAATTGGATGAAATTCAATAAATAAAGGTACAAGAGTGAAAGAAAATAATAAATGCTGCATTGGTATTGTAAAGTGACAATTATTTTAAAAAAAATAAAAATGCTAAAGAGACAATAATTATGAAACGGAGGGAATATGAAATAGACAAATGACTCGCTTAATCCAGGTATGAGGTGAGGAAGTAACTCCAAGTCGGCTGAATTATTTTCTTTATAGGAAAAATCGTCTGAATTAATGAAGAAACGGATGACAGATCAAACATTAAATGCTGTGAGGTTATGATTAAGTCCAAGTTGACCCGGCAAGGCTACTATTTTGCGTGCTTGGCAATAAGAGACAAGGAAATCGGCTGAATAAATTGTAGCATTAAATGATCTCATGTTTTCTTATTCGTACTCAACGGCGGAAAATGTCGCTTGTTTTTTTTTTTTTTTATCAAAAAAGCTCTCTTTGATAATTGGTTTTTCACCACGAGTTTATAGTTTATTTCACAAACTTATAAATTATTTTTTAGATGCTATTTCAAGCAGCGTTTGACTACCCTTGTTTTTATCCATTACAATTTATTAATATAACTTCCTCATAAATACTACTGTGTCTCTTGCGAACAAATATCCACTTCTTTTTCAAAAAAATAAAAAAATAATCACTTGCCTTTCCTTGCTTTTTTCTTTATACGGCATACCTTCAGTTTTTTTAGTTTTTTTTGTAAGGAACCAATATACTTTTCTTAACGTACAAATCAATATACCTTCAGCTGTATTTACATTTGATAAAAATATACCTTTTGTTATTTTGAACAAAATAAAATTATATTACATCTATTTAGCATGCATATGATAATTATTAAACTTTTTTTCAGGAAGATTACATCTAGTGTAACTATCAATTATTGTTAATAATAATAATAATAATAATAATAATAATAATAATAATAATAATAATAATAATAATAATAATAATAATAATAATAATAATAATAATAATTTGTACCAAAAAAAAATAAAAAAATAATAATAATACATTCCAATAACCGTCTATTATTACACTTAATTGTTTTATAAAGTATAAACACTTAAATGAAAAAAAAAAATAATATAAAGGATATATTAAGCTAATATATTTAAAGTAGTTTTTCCAAAAAATATTTAAACTACATATTTTCAATTGCTTAAATATTAATCGATATAAATTTTATTACAAATTAAAAATACCCTTTTATGTCATTTTACATTTATCAGCTAGTTGAACCGCTAATTTTACCAAACACTTCAATTAGCTTATCAGTTACTCCCTCCGATTTTAAATATAAGCAAAATTCACTTTTTAGGTTCATTCATTTAATGAATCACATACATCATTAAATGAATGAACCTAAAAAGTGAATTTTGCTTCTATTTAAAAACGGAGGGAGTATCAGTCATTAGTCATTAGCTATAAGCTATCAGTTATCAGCTATAAGCTATTAGCTAGCTTATCAGCTATAAGCTATCGGCTAGTAACACTCTTGTTTAAGAGTAATGCTAGTAATATATTTTTTTTAACACTCTCTCTAATACTTACTCTTTTAATGATTTACATTATTATGAGTCTATACTTTAAAAATTGAATCCACACAAAGTGGTGAGATATAGATTAATTTAATTCAATAAAAGAGTAAGTGCGGGAGACAATGTTGAAAAGTTAGTGTTGTTAGCATTTCTCCTTGTTTAATTTTTTTTATTGGTTTAAATTAATGTGAGTTTATATTTTGAAAATGAAATTCATATAAAATAGTGAGGTTTACAATACTTTCATTCAATAAAAGAGTGATTGTGTACGAATGTGCTCCACGCACGAGAATCCATCGAGAAAAAATTAAGTAGAGATTCGTTTGGAGGACTTATTTTTGAGTTTATACGAAACAGTTTAGGCAAATAAATAAAATTTTATATATTATTTATAAGTTTGGCAAAGTAGTTTATTCGTTAGTAAGAACATATGAATTAACTTAAAAACGTATTTATTTGTATAAGCTATTTTTTTGGGTAAACTTGTTTGGGATATGGTTCATGCTTCTAATAAACTTTGGGTTGAAATTCTATCCGACAGATATGTAGCAAGTCCAAAAATCCTCCAGGCCATTACTCGCCCTAGCGACTAAGTTACTTGGGCGTCCATCATTTGCGCTAAAATATTCTTAAAGATGAATTTTCTCGGTGAGCCGTATCAGGTTCTTCCTCATTTTGGTTATGTCCTTGGATTTCTCTTGGCTTTATAGGTTCTCTTGCTCCATACATTGACATCCATGATCTCCATTTGACGGTTAAAGATGCGTTCTCTTCAAATAACTTTCATACTGACTGTCTCTTCACTCAACTCCCTCCATCCGCTACAGAAGTCATCAACGATATGCATGTCAAGTTCAATGCCTCTATACAAGATACCTTCATCTGGAACCATAACAAAAAAAAAGCACTCATACAACCAAAGGCGGATATTCTTGGTTAATTGCTCGTTCGAACCAGATTGATAATCTTGATTCTCCTTCTTCTTGGACTTGGATTTGGAAATTACAGTTGCTAGAAAAGATTAAATTCATGTTTTGGTTGGCTTGCCACAACTCGGTGCCTACTCTTTCCTTGCTCAACCATAGAAACTTGGCTCAATCCGCAATTTGTACCAGATGTGGCTTTCAAAACGAGACTTTTCTTCATTGTGTTCGAGATCGCAACCAGTCTAGAATTTTGTGGCAGCAGGTTGGTTTCACTCGTTCTAATTTCTTTTCAAATGAAAACACTCATGATTGGCTCAAAAATGGCTCATTGGGACCTCTTTCTCGCCTATTTGTTGCCACGCTTTGGTGGGTATGGAGGACCATGAATATGACGTGTTTAGGTAATGAAAATTGGTCCACTACCTGTCTTACTCTCGACATACATGACATCGTTAATACTCTTAATTCTTGCTACACCATAGTCACTAATGTAGCGCCAGAAACTATTTCAGTTAAGTGGAATAACAACAATTACTCAGGTGTTATTCTCAATGTTGATGGTAGTTGTCTTTGCTCCCCTCTTCTAACATTTTGTATGTCGAGCTCTATGCCATCTATCATAGTCTCTTGTTGGCTAAAAACATGGGTATCACTGAGCTAGTTTGCTATTCTGATTCTCTTCATGGTATTAACATCATCAAAGACCCCTCCTTGAAATATCATATGTATGTTGTTTTGATTCAAGACATAAAAGATTTAATTGAGCAAGATTTAATTGTGTAGTGATACGACTGAAACCTTATTTTTGAGAGCTTAGCTCTTTTCCTTTTTTTTTATTTTTTATATTCCATTGTTGTCTTGTTTTCTTGTTTTTTCTTAGCATTGCAAAAAAAAAGAGTATAAGTTACACTTTTTAATAAGTTTAAAAACAATCAATCCATGGGGACCTAAGATTAATATTTTAAATGTTAAATCTGTTTTTTTTATCCGTGTATATATTCAAACTTTTCATTTCAATCTTTATAGAAAATTTATTTGACTTTTAATCCTTTAAAATTTTCCTATCAGCGCATTTGATCATTATTTTTTATGTGTATCAATTGAATTTTTTTTTTTAAAGTTATATCTAGTACGCTATAGAATTCTCTCTTGCAAAAGTTTAAATTTTTTTAACAATAGCTGAAATAAATATAACTTTTTAATTTAAATTCAATTCATGTTTTGTTAAATTTTTTTGATTTTTTTTGGAGAGATTATTACAATATTTTAAACATTCATGTATAAATATGAAGGGTACACATGACCTTACTTAAAAGTAAGGACCAAAGTGCGGATTGAAAAATTTTGGGGAACTAAAAGTTCATCAAAATATTTAGAGGGATTAGAACGAAAAGTTGAAATATTTTTAAGAACCAAAAACATATTTAACCCATATTGTAGAAACAAAAAATTCTTTTATATTTTATTTTTAGACAACTAGCGGAAATGTCAATAGTTATTTAAAATTCACACATTAATGGAGGAGCAGAATTTTGAACTCCGATCACAATATCAAACGTAGTATTTTGAGCATAGTTATCAGTTCATATAGAACTCATTGACAAAAGGAAAAATTCCTTAATGCCCATGGAAAAAAGGTGTTCTTTTTTGGTTACATATAAAAATAAAGAAATGATATTTGAACATTTTGAACAATTATTTTATGATAATTTTTATGACAATTTTCTTTTTCACACTCATTTTATGTTCTCATTTTCTCTTTCTGATGCTTTGATTTTTGTGCCAAAACCTATATTTCTTTGTATATTTTGGTTGTCTATCAAGTTCTCATATATAATGGTTATTCAAATAACATTTTTCATAAAAAAAAAGGGTTAAGTGATGTAGTATTTTTCTATCAATAAGTATTTTTGTTATCGTCTCCACAAGGACTAGCGCGATATTTGAGCCATTCAACAATTAATATTGTTCTAAGTGTATGGATTTAAAATGTGTGTTTATGTAAACCTATATAAACTATTTGACATAAAATAAATAGAGAAGAGATAGGACCATTTCGCTTGGGGTCAGAGACACTCAACCAAGCGTAACAACTGCAATCTCACGATCAAATAACGGATTCTAGCTTTTTAAACGATATTATCACAATCACTCAACAACATCATTAGTGTCCAAATGATGTCATGATTTCTAATGGACTATTCAAAAGTCGATTTTCCAAACTATTAAACAATCACAAAGTCGATCGGATCGTTTAATCAACGATTTTCCAATCTATTAAACGACCCAAAAACATTAAGTTCTTGATTACAAAGTGATTATCAAAGATTAAATCCTATGTCTAGAATTAAAACTTAAATAGATTGTTATTCTATTCCTAGATCCAAAAGTATTTGTCAATATCATTTCAGACCTCAATAAAGCTTTAAATACAAGAATAACAACAATATTAAATAAATAAGATAGAACCATATATTAAAAGATCAAGAGTTTACATAATGGCTTGTTTGAATACCTCAAAACCCACAAGGGTAGATGTAGCTACATATGTCTATGCAAGCTTGGCAAAGGATGAAAGAAAGATAAAGATTCATAATGTCTCAACAAATCTTGGGTAGAATCTACTTCTAACACCTTACTTTGTGTTTCTCTCTAGAAATGCCATCTTTCTCTAAGAACCCAAAAAATCTCCAAAAATGGTGCCGCTTGTACAAGAAGAACGTGATCCTCCTTGGTTCCCAAAACGTTCTTTTTTCCTGTGCGGCTAGCTTCCTTTTATCATGCTGTTGCCTTACTTTCTTCCAATTCGGGTCAACACCTCTCACTTGGTCAAAGCCCATTTTTATTTAATTATGCATAATGATATTTATATTCATACCTCTCTTTCTTGTTAGGCTAGACCAGTGGCACAATAGTGGCAAAATATTAGTTGTTTCTCATTCTCTTTAAACTTAAGAATATGTCATACTAATTGACAAATAATAGTAACAATACACTACTTGACTCAATAAACAATGATATGACATTTTATTTAAAAGGACTTTAAATTAAGTACTAAACTAATAAAAATAGAATTAAAACTTATTTAAAAAGACTCTAAAAATGTGATGTGACGGACTGTCATCATTAAATAACCTTGTGAAATGTTAAAGAGTGTCATGGACCGCTAGTTAAGAAAACTAATAAATATTGTTGTAAAAAACTTTTTGGAAAAGTGGCATATGCAACTTTTTGAACTAAAAAACTTGGTATCAATAAAAAGTTTATATATTTTACGTTCTTAACTAGTTTTTTTTTAACTCATTAGCATGATACAATATGTTTTTAGTTTCTATAAATATATCAAATTTTGTTTTTAATCCTAATAAAAAAAAGTGGCATGCTTACATTCCGTTTTTAGTCGTCATAACTTTTTTTAACAATTTTCTATTTGTAACAAAATAAAATTTACAATAACTATAAACTAACTTTTATATCTCACACTTTAAGTGTTAGCTCAATATTAAGATTTTACTCTTATAATCTCAATTCTCAAGTTACATGGTTCAAATTTAAATCCCCAAGAGCCTATTGTAAAAATACCTATTAATTTAAAAAAAAAACTTCTATATCTCATTTATTTTTGTAGTTTTATCATCTAACTTCTCCATAAACAACAATAAACTTATAAGCACTTTTCTCGAAAGTCAAGAACTAGAAACTTAGTTTAACTCAAAGTTAGAAGTTAATTAAAACTAAATCTAAAGATAATTCAAAGGGGAGAGCTAGCAACACCAATACAAACACTTATCAATTAAAAATACATTACTTGAAAAAAACTAATTAATAAAAAAATGCATAGTGAGGCAGAATCCTTAGCCTTTGACAATTCCAAAAAATTTCTTTGCCTTCTAAATTACATGGAATGGGGATGAGTATCACCCTTACTCCATGTATCACATGTCCCCGAAATATCATAATATTTTTTGGTCATTCTGTTATTTAAAAAAAAAAAAAACAAGTATTACCCTTATTTTTAAACATCTCTATTAAATTGAAATTCATCTTAAAAATAATATAAAACTTAAAAATAAAAATTAGGTAAGTTTTATTTTGCGTGGTTGGGAGGAGAAACAGAGGGATCACTCCTTTTAATAGTTTAAGTAAATATTTTTTGCTCTTATTTCTAAAGAAAAAAATAATAATTCTGGATAAATTATATATACATTTGTTGAAGCCATAAAAAGTGTGGTCTAAACTAAAAAAATGTTTTTTTTGGCACTCAATAAAAAAAATGTTTTAGTCATTACTATAAGCATATGGAAAATAACAAATTAGTAAAATCTTCATCATATAATTACCAATTACATATTGCATGGCATTAGTACACACTAGTATATTTCATACAATACTTTAAAATAAACATATAAATACTATTAAAAAACAAAGATTTGTCCCTTGCTTGGCACATGTACACACTAGTATAATATATCGCATGCTCATAAACTATAAACACCAATATAAGGCGTTTCTATTGATGCAATCCAAAGTTTTCCATTTTTCTCTTCTACTTCACTAATGTTCTTTATGGTCTTCCTTTCCAAATCTTCCAAGGTTTCTAATATTTTCCCTTCATCACTTAGCTTTACAGCTGATGAATACAAAGCAACCCAAAACTCGCCATATGAATTTCTCCTTATATTGTCGGGAAAACCTGGAAGATCAACAAAAGTACTGACTTTGCCAGCTTTTGGTCCATGAAGCCAAAGCCGAAGAATCCTGCAGTTCGAGGTTTCAGCTACTAGAAGAAATGAACCATCTTTGCTTAAAGCAACACCATTAGGAAAAGCAAGGCCTCTTAATAAGACCTTCGCTTCTTTTGTTGACTTATCATATTTCATTAACCTCCCGGTCTTGTCTCCACTAACAAGTAAAAGTGTATATTGCCTGCAAATAAAAGTGACCAACATATAGATCATTCCATTACTATTTTTTAATAAGCCAAATTAGCTCACTGAAATTGACACCACTGGAATCGAACTTGAAACCTTGATACACTCAAATATCCTAAGCCAACACCACAAGGCCAACTCAAATAGGTTCCATTACTATTCTTTTATATGACATGGATTTACACTGCTTTCTTAAAGATTATTGATGTGTAATATAGAAAAAACCTTAGCTTTATTAAAGAGATACCTAATAGTTGATACACACTTTTAATTTATGTCTGATGTCAACTAAACACATGGTTGAATATTTGATATGGTATATACAAGGAAATATTAATTATGTGAACTAACTAACATGCAAGAAGAAATTTTAAAATTCATTTCATACTCTGTGGTGACAGTTTAACATTATAATGACTATATTAAGGGTATGCTTGGGAGTTTAGAGGGTATGGTACGAAGGCGAGGACTTTAGAAAAAAAGAATAAGTAAATGAAATGAATTTCTATTGACAGACTTTTGAAATGAATTTCTATTGAAAGACTTTTGAAGGGTTTATTTTTCTTAATATATAATACAAAATTCCTCTAATTTAGGAAGCGAAAAAATCTTATTGGAGGATAATTTTGGCAGATAAATTCTTCAAATCTAATCTATAATGTAAGCATTCATTTATCTTTATCTACAAAAACACTCTTAAAAAAGGTTAAGATTTCTCTATTTTTCTCTCTACTTCCTTTCCCCAAATCTCTTCAAACTCTGAAACAAATCCTTAAGGAAAATACCTAAGTGTAAGAATCAAACTTTGCACAAAAACAACGTATTAATCATTTTATGCGTATTTCGTAAAAAAAAAAGTTTGTAATTAATAAAAAGGTTGTTTTGCAAATAGAAGATAGATTTGATTGTAGAAAAAGAGGTAATGTTTGATTAGTGTTGAACTTACGTTCTCTGATAGACTGTGCTTGAATCAGTGAAGTAAATAACACCTTCATCTTCATTGATGTCCAAATCATTGGTGAAGTGAAAGGGATGACCTTCAGCTTCTCTTGCTACTTGGGTAGCCAAACCTCCCATAGGTCCTACTACGTTGAGGCCAAGGTAAGCATCAGCAATGTACAAATCTCCATTTTTCTTATCAAACCTTAGTCCTAGTGGCCTCCCGCAAATATGCTCTAACTTTGGTGCGAATGGACGCACACACCGTGACCTTGAAAATATAATGGTACAACTAATCTCATTAGATTCATAAAAAATGCTAATGTAATTATGAGTTAAATGACATTCAAATAAGATAATTAGCATACATTACTTTCCCGACAAAAAAGAAGCTATTAAATATAAAGTACAATGGAAAAAAATTAAAGCGAGATTGTTTATCATTATTTCATATCTAGACTAAAAAGAACAACTAGAGAGCATTGACCCTAATTTTTATTTTTATTTTTGCAAAAAGAGTTGGCAGCGAAGAGCAATTTGCAAAACTTGAGGGTCCAATTTGTAATTTTGAAGGGTCAATTTACAATTTTAAAAAATTGAGGTACCAATTTACACTTTTTTAAAACTTAATTAAAGGGAACAATTAAAAAAATATGGGGCCAACTTACAAAATATGAAAAATTATAAAGAAGAAATTTCTATCTATTATGTGTCATTTGAAATTCCTAAAATTTCACTTGAACAAAATACTTTATAAATTTTCATCATTTTAAATAAAAGAGTAAAATTAAGAGTGAACAAAATAAATAATCAGTTACTTAGAGTTATATAAATATGATAATATTGATCTCAACACCATCATTAGATGCTTGAGAGACTCACTTGTATCTACCAACTACATCACACCATTTTTTTTTATCCTTTTCTTAATTTGCAAATTAATAGTACGTATTATGATTTTTTTTTTTTTTTTTTTT
>Ga0228710_1008261_pt1 | contig 15000 bp, 7 predicted proteins | sample MedpolnodulmetaG_FD_177995 | JGI IMG/M metagenome (GOLD analysis project Ga0228710, IMG submission 177995) | Root nodule microbial communities from Medicago polymorpha collected in Santa Monica, California, United States - pink nodules | ecosystem: Host-associated > Plants > Roots > Nodule...
TATTTTACTAGACTCACCAACATCTCTAAGGTTGGATTTTTGTTATTTTTATTTACTAGATTCGCTTGCATGCTGAAGGGAAGGAAAAACACAAAGATAGTCGATTTCTAAAGGAGAATAGGTAAAGAAGAATCTTCACCATATCTATTTAAAAAAAAATACAATGTTTGTAAATTTATTGTGCCTCTAATGATTTTATACAGTGATATTGGTTATGATTTTCATAAATTTTAAAATAATATATATGTGAATGATATTCGAGGTTAAAATTTGAGTTGAGTGAATATAGTTGTATGCATAAATAATAATATAAAAAATGTACGCCTCAAGTAAATTTGTATAAGGTAACAAGTTTTTTCTTTAAAATAAAACATTGAAACTTGAATATATTTTACCCTATAATTTTATTTTTCTATTCCAAAATTAAAAATTTACCATCTCTTCCTTCCGATCTAACCCCCACAACCTCGATCATTTAAATTAGTGATACTTGATGGTTGGATTGATTGAAGGTGTGATTGGGTTTTGGAGATTATAAAAGTAATAGATTGGTAAAAATAAACAAGGTAAATATAGGGGGTCAAAATCGCACGACCAAGATACTAGCGAGTCCAAAAGTGTAACTAAGCCATGATTTTTCAAGTATATATTTTTTCCAAGAACAATTTAAGTGTCTACTTTTATTTTATGTTAATTTTTTTTAACTATTTTAAATGAACCCATTAAAAAAAGTATTTTGATCCATCGTTGGATGAAAACTTATTAAAATGAAAGGGATATTAGAGATATTTTAAAATATTTTAGAATTTTGTTTTATTTATTTTCCATGATAATCAATAATTTTTACATGTATAATTCATATGTGTGATACATGTATTTGTGTATAAAATATGTATCATCCCTGAAAATTCTTTCAGAACTTTACACACGTTTACTTGTCATGAATTCTCATAAAACCTTCAAAATGGTACAACTACGTATTGCATTTTGAAAAGATTTGCACAAATATTTTAGTTATTTTTGGTTCTTATCTAAGTGCAAGTATCTTGATTGTTAATAATAAAATATGATTCTTATGAAATAAACGATTGTAGTGAAGAGAAGATGAAATGCTAACTAGGGATGATGTATTTTTTTAAAAATGAAATTAATTCTTTTCAATTTCCTTGTTTTAAAAAACAAAAGAACACATTTGTTCATTTCAATAGTCTAGTATGTCCTTGTTAGAAAGTAAAATTGACAAAAATATCAGAAAAAAAAATGCTTCACAAGGTAAAATACCTAAAATTTTAGTTGTTGTTGTTGTTTTTTGTCCCAGTATCAATTCAAGAAATAACAACCATGGATGGACAACGTGTCTCAACAAGAAATAGTACAAGACATCATGGTATTGTTTTGACGTATCGTTGGAACCGAACAAGAAATATTTATGAACTGTATCGTCATAGGAGAGGCGAGAACCAACCTCCTTTGTTGGTCAGTGAGGACTGGGACATGCGCCTTTATAACAGAGATGTGCCCCTCATATTTCATGAACAAAACTTCAACAATTTTAGGCAACATTATCGAAGAGAAACCTTGGAAGAATTACGATTGAAGAAGGAATGCCAGACTCTATATGTTCCATTTGTCTTGAAGAGCTTCCGATTGGGTCAGAAGGAATTCAATTGTCCAGCCCATGTTGTCATGTTTACCACCAAGATTGCATTATGAGGTGGTTGAATAGTTCCAACACTTGCCCCATGTGTCGTAGGCCTGTCTCTTAAAGATTTTATCTGAATTTTGATTCCATGCAATCATGATTTCCATGCATTCACACAAAATTTACATTACAAAGATCTGAACATATGATCTTAACTCAACAGTCACCAATACAATGACTGCATGAATGAGTGGAAATTGTGACCGCTGAGAATTTAAAATTTTCTCAAATATCCATATTTAAACTTTGTATTCCATGAACTATAGACTTGATTTCATTTATGTGAAATGGATTTGGTTGGCTATTACAAACTCGGTTTATGTACATTGTCAATGTTTCGTTTTACTTATTAAATTTTATTTGTCTCTTCTGTTTTTTATTTGATTGATGCTTTTTTTTCATTCATATTATTAATTAAGTTTGTATTTTTTTTAATGTTTTTTCTCATTAGTCATTACTAAGAAAACAAAAATTAGTGAGGAAAATTTAGAGAAGAAAAACATGAAATCCATCTCTAATTTCGTCACTACATTTTGCGAAAATTCTTTAAGTGGGGAGAGTTGTAACAACCCGTTTTTCGCTAGAATTATTTTCTTTATTTATGATACGCGTTTATATGTGTTGAATTGCTTGTTTGTGTATTTGACTTGGGATTAGTGGATTTTTAGCCTAGAAGGGTATTTTAGTCATTTTTAGGACTAAGGTGTTTTGGTCATTTGGTGAGTAAGGGTAAATTAGTAAATTTTGTAGGAAAATTATTTTTAGTGTTTTGGATAGAATAATTATTTTTAGTAAGTTAGAAGTAACCAATGGTAATTACTTTGAGATGGTAAAATAATGAGATGTTTTATGAGTTAAGTGTGTATTAACTTTTTAGAATTAGGTGGTAAGAGTTTTGAGGCCCAATTAGAAGAGAGTTACCCTACCGTACTGTTGTGGTATAAATAAATAACTTATGAGAGAAAATTAGAGATTTGTCATTCATTTCATTTCTCATAAAAGGAGGCTAGAGATAGAGAGAGAATTAGAAGAGGAGAGAAGACCCATTTTGAAGATAGTGAAGAGGAAACTAGAAATCAAAGGGTAGAGAGAAAATTTGCTTAGCTTTCGGAGAAAAGAGGTAAGGGGGGTAGATTTATTCATATAATCACTTATAATTAAGTTTTAGCTTATGGGTCATAATTGATTTTGTGAATTGATGATATTATATGATGAAATTCGTGCTCCTATTTGATGTGTAATATTGGGTATGTTGCATTTTGTGGAATTGAAGTGTTTATATGCTCAAGTTCATGTTTGAGGTTTGAAATAAATTGTTTTGATGATTTTTGCTTAATTATGTGAAAATCATGAATTTTGTGAATGATTATTGTTCAAATATGTTTCAAATCACTCAATATACAATTGTTTGTGTTTGTGTTTGTATGTTCTGGTCTAAACATTTATTGTGATTGGTTTGTTTGCCTCTTTATGATGAGTTCATGAAGCGGGATTTCCTTAGAATGTTGTATCCAAACACTGTATGTGAAGTTTAGTCTTAGATTGGACTCTAAATTGGCTTGATATATGCTTTGTTATTTTTACTTCATGGCATTCTAATGATTATGTGTATGTCACAAGGAAATTTTAACATATGTTGGAAGTTAAGTAAATTTGGGTATTAGTGGTAAGTAGATTTGCTAATATTAGGATGATAATGCAATGTCTAGCTCTAACATTATTATGTTATTATAATAAAGAAGAGGGTCGAGAAGTGAGAATATGTTAATTATCTTCCACAACAACTTTTTGGATTCAATTACTATTTGTGAATTAGGATACTATGTGACACCATATGATATAATGACTTATTAAATTTTGTTTTAAAACATATGAAGGCTATATTTTCTTTTTTGCTTGACCTTTAGAAAAAACTAGAGATAAATGGATTTTTAAAACTCATACATATAGATTTATAAATAACATGATGAATAATTGGCTAGTTCTAAAACTGCTTATTATAATTGGGTAAGCCCTCGCCTGCCTTTTACTAATTTTTTTATTTTTCCTTTGTTTACTGATTTTTATTTTATTATTACGGAATGGGCTACAAATACAGATTTGTACCATTTGGCATCTATGCTTTTCATGACATTTCCACCTCCATTTTCAGCATTCTTTGATATCTTTCTTAACTCTTTTTGGTGTTACTCTTGCTGAGGTATGCACTTATACGTTGTTTAATCTGGTTATGGTTTATTGTATATGTCAAATTCCACCCACTAACTAGCTAACAACTAAAATTTGGTATTTAGAAAATGTGTATGCTCCAGTTGTATGGTTTATTGACCATGTCACTTGTATAACTGATTTAAACCAAAAATTCTGAGGTTGGATATTTCAAGAAATCACGTATTGGGAAAAATCCCTTCGAGTCTATGTTAGTTGCAAAAACTTCAGTGGCTTGATGTATCGATAAGCGGAAAGCTAAAACTTACCATCGCCTAACTAGCTAGATTCTGCTACAACTGTTAATTCAAAGGCAAACGTTGACAACTAATTGATGTGATTGTATGTATACATGTCACCGTTCTGATTGTTTCCTTCTCCAACCTTGGTGTATTAATGATTAACTATTTTTTGTGCAGGAGATGTTTATGGATTTATTCAAATGGAAAGAAAAGATAGAACAGTGGTTGTTGGATGTATCAAACACTATATACGACATGGATTTAGGTAGTTTTTGTTGATATTTTACATGTTTTCTAGAAGTATTCAATAAGAACTTGTACTAAACTATTTATATATTGACCTTCTAAAATATCACATAGCATCATATAGGACTCTTGTATGTCTGAATTACACAATGTAGTATGACTCATTTGTTATTTTGTTGTCGCTTATCTTGCCTTTTAGCTTGATGGTGGTGGGTGGGGTTATGAGTTGCATATGGTGCTTGTTAAATCTATTATGTGCTTCAACTTTTGTTCCCTTCATTGATGTTCGTTTAGTCTTTGATTGTTTTTTGGTTGGGTGTTTTTCCTTTGATAGGATTTGTTTTAGTCCTTTTGGTGTTTTTTGGACCTCTTGTGCACATCTTGTGTGTATCCTTTTTTCATAAATTACACTTGGCCAAAAAAAAAACTTTGTTCTTAATTTATGTTTGGATTGGCGGTGCTTATGCCACTAATGATTTTGAATGGATGCATTATAGTGCTCCACATTTACTTTGGATAGCTTAGATTTGGTGATTCAGTTAAGTTGTACTTAAATGTCACTTAGTAATCTATTTATATACTACAAATTATTCCAATTAAGGAGGGAAAAAAGTACTATTTATAATTTTTTATTGTCAAGAAATACAGAAGGTGAGAAAAACATAAGGGAAAGGGAGGATTAAACTGTGTTTTCCTTTGCTAAACTTTTTCTAAATGTTTTTGAAAGTTGTTCAAACATTGAAGCAGAAACATAGTTCAGTTCAAAGTCTGAAGCAGAGTTAAATTGCAATGGTATGAAATCAAACACACAGAGAGAAAGAGAGATTTAAAGAAATTATATATTGGTTCCTCCCACAAACCGATAATAGTCCAGTCCCCTTGCACTTCCTAGGGATTTCACTATAATCTCAAAGATTATAAATTTCGCAAGCACACAAGCAAAAGACTTCCTTTGCTTAATCACACAAGAAAGAAACTTCTAATGCTCAATCACAACTGAAAGAGACTTTTAACAATCTAACTTAATCATATAAAAGATTGTTTAATTTTACACCTGATATACAATCAGAGGTGTAATACAATAAAATTAAAATGCACTCTGAGACTTAATTTCTAATATATAAAACTTTATAAGAAATTCTTTAAGTGTTAGTACACTATTGATTTTGACAGAGTAAGTCTTCAGCTCCATATATAGGGGAAATTCTGAGAGACGTTAAATATTGTCAGCTCATAAATTTGAGTCCTTCAGAAGCTTGATCCAAGACGGTTGAATATTGCTTGATTTGGTTAATACCGTTGAATAGTCATTCAAAATTCTTTTTCCATGAATTTCTTGTTTGTTTTTGCATGTGGTCAGAAGGCGACAAACTGTACTATCCATAGTCTGATAGTGACCTGCCGTCAGAAGAATACAAAACTGATCAGAGTCTTTTGATGCTTACGTGGCTTCAGAATCTTGACACCTTTAGAGTTTTCAAACCATCAGATGTTGGACCACTTCAGAGTCTGTTCCAAATCTTCAGCTTCTCACTTGTTTGAGATGCTCTTATATGTACTCATAATCTTGTTCTTCCATAACCATAACTTGGTCTGACAATTGGAATTTAATTTTATTATCATGCATGCTTGAACACTTATTAACATATTCAACTGTTCTTTTTGAACTTTGTTAACATCAAAACATCAGAGGCATTGTAGAAAACCCATTTTAGTTAAACAATCTCCTGCTTTTTTATGATGACAAACCTAAGTATGTCTAGAACAACTGTTGTTAGTTAATTAACTAGTTGACTTTTGGGTTTGAGGTTTGTAAGCTCCTCATGAGTTTAATAATCCAAAGGGCGAGGTTTGTAAGCCCCGCCTAAGTCTTAGCCGTTAATTAATTCATTTAAAGCAAATTTCACAAAATTAGAGCATAAGTTACTTATATAAGAATTGATTAAAAAGTCTAAGTTCTCATCAGTAGAGTTAAATACTTATGACTCTTACTCCCCCATTTGTCATCAACAAAAATTAATAATATGCAAGAAAAGATACTGATAGCAAATAAAATTCTCATTCAGAAGCACAACAAAGGGTTCAAAGCATAGTGAAAATTCAAGTTAAAATTGCAAAGTGATGACAAAATGCAAAAATAAAAAAGGTAAAGTCCTAAGGTTTGATCTTTCAGCAACTGCACAATGGCCTTGATAACAGAACTCGTGTCATCTTGTTTTGCCATGACATTCACCATATGAGCTTCTAGAGTCTCCTGCTTCTGCCACAGAGCAGCTAGTTCTTCCTTGATCTTAGACTTGAAGACTTCCATGGTTGGAGTTTTAAAAATGTCCCTTCTAACAAACAAGAGCTCATGTTGTAGATCAAATCTTGTTAGAGGCGCACGACAGTTAACTATGATTATGATTAATTAGGTAATTTTCTGGTGTGAATGAACAATTTTTAAAGTAAAAAGAACAACATTCAAAAATATGTCACGTCGTAACAAAAACGTAAAATGAGAGACCAACATTTTGACAAATACCAGTATATTTACCCGGTGTTTCCCGGGTTAAACATATAATTAAGGATGATCAAAATTTCATATGCACAGTATCAACAAATAAAATTCACTACGGACCGATACAGAACGAATATTTTAATGGGTACACACAAATTGAATAAAATAAACCATATTTTAAGTATCCGTAAATTAATAGATGTCAGACGGATGAAATTAAATTGATTTAATAAAATTATTAATACATATCGAATAAAATAAGCATATTTTAAGTACTTGGACTCGCAAAAATCCGCACCCTTTATTAAATTAGTAAAATTATAAAAATGTTGTATTGCTTAAATATAAATCTTCTCTTCATGAAATAAAATATAATTGGATTTCCTAATTAATGATTTTTGTTTGATTAGTTATTTGTTGTCAAAGTGAAAGTGTGTGGTATATTATTTTTGTCTGATCAAAATAGAACGAATAAGTCTAAGAGGTGAGCTTGATTTTGTAACTTCAAGAGACATTGTCGAAATATCACATTAAACAGTTGTAAAATGATCATTATTGCCACACTTATTAATAATAAAATTTAAAGAATGAATTCTACATAATTTAACTTATTTTATAATAATGTAATTTTGTATTAAAAAATCATATTACTCGTTGATATTTGCAAATATTTGTAAATACTTTTAATATCCATTAATACTTTTTTAAAAAAAAAAACATAGCAGAAATTCACATGAATGTGAGAACGACATAAATATCAATTTTATCAAATTGAGAGAGTTAACTACTATATATACACATAGACATCTCTTGTGAATTCGATGAAAATCACACCAATAAAATACTTGATGTGTGGAGCAACTAATAACCAAGCAACCAATATCAACATGGGAACAATTATAAACACAAGCAAAAGTAGAAAACAGCGAGAGAAAAGAAAGAGAGATCACACAAAATTTGTTTATCCAATTCGGTCCAATACTGACCTAGTCTGGGGGAGAGAGCAGCCATCCGTTCCACTATAATGATGAGTAACTTTACAAAAGAGATATCAATGGGTTACAAGAATAAATCTCCCGCCTAATTCTACCCAAAGTCCCAATCTCTTCCCGTGACCAAGAGACTCAATCTTAATAGTGTTTCCTAAGGTGAATCAACTCCAACCCTAGTGTTTGTTGCCAAGAGCAAACTCTATACAAACCCTAGTTTTCTTGTTGACTTCTAAACCCTTGTTTCAGCCCCCTCAATCTCTCTATGAAGGTTTACATTTGATACAAGGTCTATATTTATAGTAAAAGCATCCCTCATAAATTAGAACAAAATCAGGCCCATAAAAATACGATTTATTTTTATGCTTCTGCGCGAAATCGTGCTCCGATTTTTCCAGATCGTGCTCCGATTTTTTACGAATGGGAAGTGTCAATTCTGCTCTAAAAATCGTGCACCGATTTCTCAAATCGTACTCCGATTTTGATTGTTTTCCGACCTCCAATTTTGAGTCACTTTCACAGCATCCTTTATCATCCATAGTAATATTCTGACGACAACAACAACAATAAAATAATAGTTTATACCTATTAATAAAGGCAATACTTTTATTTTGGTGTAGCCTTTTTTTAAATACCGAATTGCCCTTACACTAACTCACTTTGCCGGTTATTGAGGACAATTCTAACTGCTGCCTGACACATTAAAACTACTAATTACAACCACTGCCACACCACTCAAAACAAACAAAAAACACTAAAAAAAACATCTCCGAATAAAGCATAATATGATTGAAAAATTGCTGAGAGGAAGAAACCAGTTTGTGCAAGGAAAAATGTCACCGAAAAAACCAGTTTTTACAAAACATCTCCTTGAACAAAGAAACACCCGCAGATAAGGTGAGGGGTAGATATGGAGTTCAGCATGATCACATTATGGTAACGGGAAAATGTCACCGAAAAATGACGTTGTCACGCTCGCGCGGCAGCACGGTAGAAGCAAATTGGTTGTTGGAATGTCCATCATTCAACTAGGACATGGCGGTTGGTTGAGCGTTGCACCGTTGTAGTGACTATGATTATTCATCTTCTCTCTTGGTTACTTTCTTGCTCTCTGTGATTGATTTTACCTGTTTAGGATGCATTTTTATTTCGCTTTTGATTGTTTTCAACAATTACATGGTAATGAATGTATCTTTCTTTCTTTTCAGAGTGACAAGGCATTTGGTAATGAAGAAACCACTAAATGATTTATTCTACTTTGTAGTTTTTTTCTAATTTGAAACACGGTCAGTTTTGATCTTTGTTTTAATTTTATTTTGATATCTTTGTTAGAATTGTAAAATGCATGAATTTACAGTGCTCAAAAGGTTCTTGTTTTTTTTTAAGAAGAGTGTTCAAAAGCTTTTATTATTTGCTAAACCAATTTCACAACATAAAAACACCACAAAATTAACTTCTTTTTTTCAACCTTTTTTTGGTGGCTTTGATTGAAGTGCATTAAAGTGGAAACTCAATAACATGCATAAAGTGGATTAGAAAAACGTAAAAAAAGAGAAGTCCAGATTCGGTAAATAGGGAGCTGAAGTCCTGCCTACATAGATTGATTTAGAAAGATTCAATTACGTATTGTTGAATTGTGACCACCATCGAAAGGAATTCAAAGGTAAATTTGCCCATTTTTGGACAAAACATAAGTTTGGCCATTCCCTTCTCAGAAAATGTTAGAACAAATGCAGCTCAACTCCCTTGCTATCCCTAAATAATTTACCCAACGATTATGCAAGCACCAATGGACCTCCAACGGACAATTGAAGGCTTAGACAACAGACTCCAAGGAATCTAGCCACAATATCTCTAAAAACAATGCCATTAGGCGCAACCTCAACCTTAAGGGCCTGCACTGAACGCCAAAGAGACGAGTGACCTTGAAATCATGCATAATGGAGGAGACATGTCCTTTAGCCAATGGTTTCCTCCCTCTAACTTCAGCAATGACATTGGGAATCAGTCCAAAAATAGTCTATTAACTCCCATCATATATTCTAGCATTGCGCTCAACCCAGATTTACCAACCTATGTGTTTTATTGCAAAGAGAAGTAATTTATGGACGTAACAACTCCATCTATTGTTGCCACATAGCAATTCACTACAAGAAATCACTTAACGTCCTGGGAAATTATTCCTCGGAAAACACACAAAATTCGTAGGAAACAGTGATTTCAGAGGAAATTACAGAGGAAAAAGTTCATAGGAAATTTTGGCTCTATTCCTAGGAATTACTGAGGAATTTACTAAGAAATTTGTGTCAAATATTTTCCAAGGAATTGTCAAGGAAACGTTCACATGAAAGTTTTTCTTCAATCTGATTCAATTATAACACATGTTTTCTGAGGAATTACCGATAAGACTTTCTTAATATTTTAATAATTGTTTTCGAGGAAACTATTAATTTAAAAAATAATTCCCAAAATTTTAATTTCAAAAATGCGCCAAATTATTAATAAATTGAGCCAAAATATCTGAAAATTTTGAAATTTGTTTTGGAGGAAATGTTCTTCGGTTAATAAACTAATTACAAAATAAAAAATAAATCCCAAATTTTGAATTTGAAATATGCGCCAAATTAATCAAAAATTGCGCCACAAAATTGGAAATCTGTTTCGGATTAAATTCTCCTTGGTAAATACTCCAAAAATATAAAAACAAAACTGGGTGCCCAAAAAATTTAAATTTTTTTGAAAATAGCCCAAAAATAAATTAAAATTGAATTAATTTGAGTAAAACATTTTTTATAAAACAAACATTAATTTGAGTAAAACATTTTTAACAACAAATTAATGCAAACAAATAATTGCTAATTGTTAATTTTTGAAAAAAGTAAATATTGAATTAAAACAAAAGTATGATGTAGGAATGATATATTTTTCTGAAATTATTGTTGAAATAATTAAATAGATGTTATTGTTGAAGATGATAAAAAATTATGTTTTTAGAAATTGTTAAAGAAGATGAAAAATTGTTGTAGAAATTGTTGTTGAAGAAGATGAAAAATTGTTGTGAAGAATATTTGTTGTTGAAAGAAAGTAGAAAGAAGAAAAGGAAGAGGAAGAATAAAATGTATGGTGAAAAAGGATATGAGATTGTTGTTGAAGAAGATGAAAAATTGTGTTTGTAAATTGTTGTTGTAAAAGATGAAAAATTGTTGTTGTAGAAATTGTTGTTGAAAAAGAAAGAAAATTGTTGAAGAATATTTGTTGTTCGAAAAGAAGTAGACAAAAGAAAAGGACGAGGAAGAAGAAAACTTATGTTGAAAGAATGATAAGAGCACAACGGCAGTCAACAACCATCGTAGTCGGCGGTACTTAGTCGCCATTGTAGGAACAACAATTAAATATCGTTGGGTACAGAATAAAAGCTAGTTGTCGTTTGGGATATTTTGGTCTTTTAGGGGTTACTGGTAGAAAAAAGGAAGCCTGAAGAGCAATTTTCGTATGAGTTTACCTATGGCATGAAACTTACCTAGGCCCAAGCCCATGTTTTAACCCTAAATTTGTATCTCGTCTTCCGTTACTTGTTTTGTATAAAGGACGCCGTCGCCTCTTCATTCCATCTTATACTTCTCCATTGTGTTTCTTCTTTGTTTCTCATCGAGTTATCTGTTTATTTATTTTTTATATCTTCATAATATAAATTTTTTCCTGTCTATTGTCCTGTGTATCTTTGTTTGCAAAGAATATTTGTAAAATTTCACTTCCTCTTTGAATACATTGATGATCTCTTATGTGATTCATCTGAATTCAATTTCATCAAGTCAACACTTGTTTAATGAAATTGCAGATCTGATAGGTTGATCAACTTAAATAGCTTGAATATGTTCTCATTGTATGATCCAATTGGTCTACCCAACAGATCCAAACTAGGTTTGATAACAACAGGTGAATCGGAAGATGACGATGACGATGCTCTTATGAAAACAATCATAACTCTAAAAAATCAAATCGAAGAAGTACCAAAGGTACATCATCAATACCAAATCCTCAAGTTGATTTACGTTCATTTTTTGTCAAATATTCAATACACATATCTTAATTTTTCCTTATTATGGATCATTTATGTTAGAACAATAAATTTTACACTTATTGATATATGAATATGTATTTCTCATATCTTTACTATTATTTTATTTATTTTAATAAATTCAATTTTTTCGTCTCTAAACACATATCTTCATTTTATATGGTTCTAATCAGCTAGTGATCATCTTCTCTACTTAATCACCCTTCTCCATTATCCCTCTCTAATTAGTATTGATCTGAACTCATATTTCTTTTGTCTTTTCACTAAGAAAATTGTACTTTTCACCCTTTCAATTCTGATTTTTTTTAAGCTTATTCCTTTTCAAACTATAATAGGAAAAGGCGATCGCCTCAGGTGGTGAGGTGCAGCCGTTGCTGAAGGTAGCTTGGTTGACAATCCAAGCAATTTGGGAATGTTTTCCCTCATGATATCTCAAATAAACCCAGACTAGAATTATCACCAGCTATCTCAGATATGAACTTGATATCAGGTAGCACACAGGGTTCAAACGAAGATGAGGAAAGGCTGCAGAAAAATATGTCTGAACGAGAACTGACAAGAATGCAGACAAGAACTGGGCTTGCTTTTACACCTGAATCACTAGACCATGCAGATACTAGGGCATCTTTTACTTTTAACATGGATTTGTGTATATCACAAAGAGAAACAATTACAAAGTGCCCAAATCTTCACTCTCTGGAGCCAAGTACTGAAGAAGGTGATAGTCATATATCCTGGCAACTAAATTTAACTATGGCATCTTGTACATTCGAATTCAACCGAAATTCGTACTCGGCTATGTCGCCCCAAAAAGACTGTCAGGAAATAGGTAATCTGGCAGAATCAAGAGTTAACACTGATGGTAAAGAATTTGAAATTGGAGTTTCCTCAAACCGAAATGTGGCTAATGAGGATATCAATCTAGCTCCACCAAAGGAGTCTTCAGAAATTGAAGCTTCCTTTGGTGGAGCTAGATTGATAGCCTCATTAGCCACATTACGATTTAAGGATACTCCAGTTTCATATTTTTTACCATCAGCGTTAACTCTTGATTCTGCCAGATTACCTATTTCCTGACAGTCTAGTTGCGGCGACCTGACCGAGTACGAATTTCGGTTGAATTCCAATGCACAAGATGCCAGAGTTAAATTTATTTGGTAGGATATATGACTATCGCCTTCTTCAATACTTGGCTCCAGAGAGTGAAGAGTTGGGAACTCAATAGTTGTTGCTTTTTGTGATATACACGAATCCATGTTAAAAGTAAAAGATGCCCCAGTATCTTCATGGTCTAGTGTTTCAGTTGTAAAAGCAAGCCTAGTTCTTGTCTGCATTCTTGTCAGTTCTCCTTCTGACATATTTTTCTGCAGGCTTTCCTCATCTTCGTTTGAACCCTGTGTGCTACCTGATATCAAGTTCAAATTTGAGACAGTTGGTGACAATTATAGTATGAGTTTATTTGAGATATCATGAGGGAAAACATTCCCAAATTCCAGTCTGAAATTGCTAGGATTGTCAACCAAGCCACCTTCAGCAACAGGCTGCACCTTCGGTCATATTATTCAGTTTTATAAAATTTGATTTATGTTTATGTTTATTACTTTGGCTTTTAATATAACTGTGATTCATACCTCTCATATTTGTGATATGGAATTGTTTAATGATTATCCTTTATCAATCAATTTAGAAAAGCAAGCTATTCATTTGTTCTTTTTTCTTCTTCTTTCATATCCAAATATAATCACATGTAGTTTTTCAATTGTTCTATTTTGCGATAAATTCCTTAAATCGTTTATATCAGATCTCCTAAAACCATTTCATGAAAATTGGAAATTTGTTGAAGGGTCCATCTAGACCGGTTTTTCTTTCTTTCTTTCTTTCATTCTTTTCAAAACTAATTATGGTTGTGAACATGTGTAGTGCTTAAGAGATTCTTTCCATTTTCCAAAATGTTATGATCATTTTGCAATATATTTTGGAATTCTGGATACCTGAAAAATATTTTATTATGATTAATTTGAGAATAAATTTTATCTGAAAATATCATATTCTAAAAATTTTGTGTCCAATAATTGTGTGCATATTCCTTATTTATTTAACGACACTAATGCAATTAAATATTTTTTCTTATGGAATAAAATCATGATTTCCTATTTGCGCAAACGTTTGTTGATTCTAAAGTTATATTCTGTTGTATATTTGAGATATTTCAAAAGTTATTTATTTTCTATTTATTATAAAAATGGTTTAATTAATTTTATTGAGAAAATTAGCTTTGTTGACTTATTCATAAGAAACTCATTTGGCAGAATATCACATTGCCATGATTTGTGGAACTTACTTTTCAATTACTTTGCCTTGGTTTTACTTGGTCTTGGCATCACTATAACGTGCTTCCGTTACTTATTTTTGTTAGCTATTTTTAATACTTTTCGATGCTTATTCAATAAAAAAATTTTGGATATAAATTCTGTTGACACACGTACAAAAAAAAAAAAGTGACAGAAACCTTCCTTTTATTTTTCAGCCATGATCAGTAGAAAAAATAAAATAAAATTATCTTCTTTAGAAAATCAAGTTTAGGTTTCCTGGGTGCATCATTTCTGTGTTTTATCAGATTCAAGCTGTTCTGTCACCTCTGATGTAATTCACATAAGGGAAGAACATGTTGTATCCTGGGAGGATATGCGCTTATGAGGCGGATAAATCCTTAAGGACAGTGACTTTGTCACGACTCATGTTATATAACGGATTACTGTTTAGCAGGTTATAACCTTTTATGGTTTCGTGTTTGTTCACTTCGATTTGCCGACTTCAAATCACCGCAGTTTTAAGAACAGTTAAGTTTATTGTTCTCTCTTCTACCTATATTTTATTGATGCTTATATTTGTATATGTTGATTATTATTTAGAGATAATTTATATCACTAATTTATACAACAATCTTAAGGATTTATTAATGGTTTTTTTTTGTGTGTGCCTAATTAGAGATCTATCACCGCTATTCAGTTTTGGTGAAAAATTAAGAAATTTAA
>Ga0228710_1008264_pt1 | contig 14999 bp, 7 predicted proteins | sample MedpolnodulmetaG_FD_177995 | JGI IMG/M metagenome (GOLD analysis project Ga0228710, IMG submission 177995) | Root nodule microbial communities from Medicago polymorpha collected in Santa Monica, California, United States - pink nodules | ecosystem: Host-associated > Plants > Roots > Nodule...
AAAACATTTTTTAAAAAAAAAAAAAATCCTGAATTTTTTTATTTTCAAAAATTAATTTTCAAATTTTTTAAATTATTTTTATTTCTGAATTAATATAAATGAATTTATATTATTATTATTTTTTTAAAATAGCCACAAAAGCCACGTGTACCCTTAAAAAAATAAAAATAATTATTCAGTCAACTCGCCACATAAGCATATATGCACAGTCGGCATGTCACACAGTGTACCACGTCAGGAAATATGCACAGTCATATGCGGGGAGGAGTGTTTTCTGGAAGAAAAAATAAATCCAGGGACAGAATCCAAACCAAAAATTTTATAGGGGCGAAAACCGAAAATAATCTATATTACAGGGGTGAAAAATCACTATTAACTAAAGGTTTTATTTGCATATATTGCTAAAATAAAGTATAATGGAAAATTGTAAAGTAATAACTTTACTCACTAAATCACCGAGATAAATATCTTCATGTGAAATTACGCTATAACATTTTAGATTAAAATAGGATAAAATACCCGGATATTACATACCTTAAATTGTCTGACGGTGTAGTTTTTGACTTGGTTTCTCCTCAGCTAGGGTTGGCTTCCTATTTTTCTTGCTTCTCTTTGGTTTTCAAGTGCATCAACTCTCGGTTGGTTTCTGATTTTCTATTTTCTATTTATACCAAAGAATTGAGATGTTCTCCTTTATTATGATTTTTCTCTTCTCCACTAATCACAATTCTACTTCCACCTCACCCACTTATTTTATTACTTCTATTCTACATCTTTCACCTCTATTATTTTATTTAATTTCTCTCCTCGTCATTTTAATCTTCATAATATAACAATCATCATCACAATTCTATTTTCTTGCGAACAATATAATACTCAAGCAAAATGCATCATTATCATAATAATAATTAAGACTCCACATATTTAACCTCATTAAATTAAAAATAGAAATTCAGAGTGTTACAACTCTCCCCCACTTAAAGAATTTTCGTCCTCGAAAATTACCTGAAGGAAACAACTTCGAATAGGATTCCCTCATCCGACCCTCCAGCTCCCATGTTATGCTCCCTCTAGCAGATCCTCCCCATGTCACTTTTACCAATGCAATCTCTTTTCCTCTCAAATTCTTCACTTCTCGGTCTTCCATCCTTAAAGGTAAGGCCTCAACAGTCAGGTTGTATCTCACTTGCACTTCATCCATTTGAATTATATGACATGGATCATGAACATACTTCTAAAGTTGAGACACATGAAACAAGCTGTGAAGATTTGAAAGTGAAGGTGGTAAAGCAACCTGATAGGCTACTTCTCCAACACTCTTTGTAATTTGATAAGGGCCGATGAAACATGGTGTAAGTTTCTTAGACTTCAAAGCACGACCAACGCCCGTCATCAGAGTGACCCGTAAGAACACATGATCTCCTTCTTAGAGCTCTAGAAACTTCCCCCGCCAGTCATGATAACTCTTTTGTCTACTGATGCATACAATATTTTAGTATTGTATTGATTAGCGTAATTGCACAATGGCAAGTGTACCAATCGTTTTCATCAAGTAATAAATTGATAAGTAGAGTATTGTATCCATAGGGATTGTCCTTTCGTCTGAACAATTCTTGTTACTTATTTTTGTAAGTTTGACGGTATAAAAGTAAGTTGCAATTTTTATCTATTTGCAACAGAGCGAATTTACCTGTTTTGGTTGCTGAAAAGTAAGTAGCGGTTAGGATTCGCGTTTATTTATCTTTTGGTGACTATAAAAGTGATAAGGCCGTTGGGAGTTTCCGAAATAGGTAGGGCACCATCTGACCCAATGGGTTACCTAATTAGGCCTTTCCCTCCAATGGCTAACTGCACCTGCTGATCGCACTGTGATCCTTACATGCGGGGTCTTGCTAATTCAAAGGTAATTGAAACATAAACTTAAATTGGCTTTCCAATGTTTCCCAAGGTAATGAAGGTCAAGGTTCCCTTAGGTCTGCCCATCTATGAATCTTATGACACTCGTATCATATTCTCTCTACGCTTACTTAGTAGTTCTACAAATGGACAACCATAATCTATGTCTACCTTACTAAGGGTTTCAAGAGAATGGTTTGACTAGGTTATAGCTTTAAGTCGGAAATCTAGGTGTTTGTTTCCCTAATTACTAACCAGTTAATTCCTAGCTCCGGTAATGCACCACACGACCCAATGGGTTCTAGCCACTAGGTACGAGGTAGCTATGTCTAGGGTCAACAATTCCTATGGCATCTTTGGCTAGTTAATAATCACTTACTTCCTAGACAAATAGTTATTAGTAAAGGGATATAAATATCAAGATATAAGCACCCGGTTAGTGATAGCAATATTAGGTCATGTCACAACCTAAGTACCTAATCTAGGGTTGCACCTCTCATATAAATAAAACTACTTCCTAATAAAAGTCTATAGTAGACAAAAGCATAAATAAAATAAATAACGACAAATTAAATTAAATAAATATCCAACAAAAATATACAGAGGTTCTTCTTAGAACTCGAACATAAAAAGAGTTAGTTACACATGGTAACTAAAAACAAATTACTAAAGATAAAAACATACCCTAGAAAATCAAGGAGAAGATAGAAACTCTCCTGAAGCTCCAAAGTCACCTTCCTCTTGAACTACTACAGTTCTGAACGAGAAATTATGAATGAGGAAGGCTGATATTTATAGTGAGAGTTTCTACATGAGTTTGGGCTAAAAGTGCGGGCTTTACCCAAAACGGAAGCAGGAAAAGACAGTAGTGCCCCGACTTTTTGCATGCACGGGGCGCATGACAGATTTCATGCCCTAGGCGCATTCTGCCTTTCTTCCGGGCCCAATCTTCAATTTTTCATCGTTTTTAGGTCTTTGTCTTCAAATAATTTGCCTTTGTACTTTGGAAACAAAATTCCTCCCATTTGTAAGTCTTCTGAGGCCTCTTGGATCTTTATTCTTGTTTCTTGAATCTTCACAATTCTTCAGATGTTCTTGATTTGCCGATTTGCATGATTTCTTCGTGAATTACTTCAAAATCCCCCTAAAATTGCTATGTTTCGAGAAAACTAGAATTACTGACTCAGATATAGAAAACATTACAAAAGTCCTGAAATCATAGGCAATCGTTCTAATACTCCTCCTTTTTGCTGCTATTTCCTACTAAAATAAACTGAAAAACATGCTAAGAATAACGTTAGATGACATGTCATCACCTACTCTGCGATGTTTTCATCCTCTCTTGAATCATCTTAACTTTCTCGGTAGTCTGCTGCACAATCTCTGGTCCAAGTACTGCACCTTCACCGGATTCATACCAACACAATGGGGTTCGACACCTCCTACCATACAATGCTTCGAAATGCGTCATCCCAATACTAGAATAGAAACTGTTATTATAAGTAAACTTAATCAGTGGCAAGTAAGTATCCCAACTGTAACATCCCATATTTTTATACATTATATATGTCCTTCAAAGTATTTCTAGATTTATAATTTATTCAGCAACTTATTTTATGTGCAAAGAATTTAATAAAATTGTAATACTCTATATTAGTAATTAATTTATCTATTTTGATTGATCAACATAATGTGACAAGAGATAGGATCTGTTGATACCAGGTGTAAGTCAAAAGACTTACACCAAATCTCAACCATTAGATCTAATTAATCGAATGACTCATAATTTAGTTGAACAAAGAAATCAACCGTGCGACACACATGATTCTCTCTCCTTTCTCCTATCGCAAGGCTTACGGACCTGATTAACCGTTTTTTCCAAATTTGAAGAAGACACCATCGCTGCAATTCATTCTTGTTTCTCTTCTCATAAAGCTCGATGAAGTCCTTTTTCCAATTGTCCCTTAAACACAAATTGGGATTTAGATTTTGAGGCATATACTAAGAGTTAATTAATTAAATTTGTGGTTTATTGGAATATTCAATCATTGGGATGAAATTAGACAATGGAAGTGCAGATTTGTGAGTCTCAAATTTGTGGCCATAAAGCAATATCAAAATTCTTCAATTTCAGTAATCTTCAAATGCTAAAAGCCTAAAAGTACTTTCTTTTTTCTTCAAAATTTGGGATAATTTTTTTCATGTGGCATCATAATACGTTTGACTCTTAATTCACGTGGCTTTAAATTGAAGCTTCGCTGCCATCTTGATGTAGGTAACTATTCTTGCTGTAGATATTTTAAAATCCAGAGCTTGTTCTGTGGTATGGGAACAACAATGGATGCTTCGATCTGCACTTTTAGGAATTAGGTTTGGACGGCAAAATCATAGAAGAGTAAGAAGAGGGAATTGTGTGTGTCACACTATTGATTGGTTTCTTAGATCGAACTGTGAGTCATTAGATTGATTAGATCTAATGGTTGAGATTTGAGGTAAGTTATTAGACTTACGTCTGGGGTAAGTTTAGATTAATACTATGGCCCCGTTTGGATAAACAACTTATATAGATGTTTATAGCATTAAGGCTTATAACATTAGAGCTTATATCATAAGCTCTTATACTTGATAAGCTATTTATGTTTGGATATGTACACTAAAAAGTACTTACATAAATTGAAGTGTTTGGATGTGACATTACATAAGCAATTATCGAAATTTTAAATATTTTTAGTTTAATAAAAAAATCAAAGAATCGAACCACAATTATCAAGATTTTTTTTTGATAAAATTAATCAAGATGTAAAAAATAATATTATAATATATTAATTATAATTATATATATAGTATAATCAATATTCGTCCTTAAAAAAATATCAATATTCATATAAGACAAAATTAACATTAGATAAGTATATAGTTACGTAACAAAAAAATATTCATATAAGAAAAATATTATTATTCAGTTTCATTTTGTTACGTAACAAAAAAATAATAAAAATCTTCCTTAAAAAAAAAACTTTGTTACGTGTTTTAATTTAGTAAGATAAGTATATAGCAATTTTGTTACTCATGCACTGCCAACGATAACTAACATTATAATTAAAATATATGTTTTGAAAAAGTGGATCCAGAGAGAATCGAAGGAGGTTACATAAATTCATAAGCTCCTTGTTAAGCCAGAGGGTAAGCTGAAAATTTAGGCTTATTAAAATCTGGCATAAGCAGCTTATGAAACTATGATAAGCTATTTTTATTTATTTACCCAAACACCTTTAAAAAAGCTTATAGGAGTAGATAAGCCCACATAAGCTCAAAATAAGCCAATCCAAACGGGGCTTAAATTTAGCATATTTCATTTACATCCACTATACACAAGCTTGTGACAAAGTTTTGCAACCAAGTTCCATGATCGGTTGCCTCATAACACGCGATAAAATCAACTACGATAATAGAAGAGGTTGTACAAATTTATTTACTTTATTTTCCATGAGTAGATTAAAAAACAAAGAAATACAGAAATTGGGGGCATAAGACCTACCTGACCTAGTAAGTCCATACAAAAGTGTAGGTAAACTCAAACGGGTAATACATAGTAACAAAGAAACACAAATGGTGTCTTCTCTAATCAATCCTAACAAACAAGCAGTCAATATGAGAACAACTAAGAAAAATCGTATACGAGTGCAAAACCAGGTTGCAAAAAAAGATGAAGAATGATTTCCTGCGAGCACCAACCAGAGTTCAAAAGTTGTCAAATGGACAAACCACCAACACAAAATATGATCCACATACCATCAACTTCCTACTACGATCAACGACAAGTAATAAATACCCTTCCGAGTGTAAAATTCGAAGTCAAATTTGATGAATGAACCAAATATGACGGTGATGATGATGAAACACCATAATCTTTTAATTAGAACATGTAACTAATAACATAAGAAATTGCATCTAAGATAGACTCAAACGGGATTAGAGAACCGAAATTGGTTTTACGATCAAAGTAGGGTGGCGGCTCTGCCTCCTCCCTAAACTACCCCACCTTCCAGACATAGGAGGTAGACATGGGATCCAAAACTGAAGAACACAAACCAAACTTGAAAGTGGATCTGGCAACAACAAATTCAAAACCCTAAAACACCACCAACCATCCAAAATACTAGATGCAACATAACAAAATGACTATTTGCATACCTTGATTACGACAACGACCATGAGGACGACGACGAGAGGATGTCAAGATAGCAAGTAGAAGCTTGGGACACTAGAAGGAAGAAAGGAAAAGTGACCTTGAATGAGTGAACTCCCAAAGCTAGTGGCACCAAACGCGAAGAGATCTGGAAAGGGGTGGTGTAGAGAGAAAACAATTTGTCGTCGCACCACAACATGTGACCGTTACATCTTGAAGGTTGGTGGATTGGATAATTAGTGTTAGGGTGGCGTATAAACTTTTATCTATTGAAGTTTTTTTTTGTAGATGGACAAAATAACAATAAACATTAAAAACTCACACATAATTGGAGGATCTGAGACTCAAAACTCAGTTACTGCATCCAACCGATCAATTTCAGCATTTTTGCCTGCAATATATCGACATGGATATCATACTATATTTGTATCTAGTAAAATTAGAGTCGGTATATCCAATGATCTCAATACGATGTGACCTTTGATAGATATGTGAGCATGATGCGACTTAGGTCTATTTTCACAATGGAATATAACTTTTCCTTTTTTACCAAACAATGGAATATAACTTAAACTTACATAGGTTGGTATTTTACATAAATGTATACTTAGAATTAGATTGATTGCGTTGGGTACATGTTCAGTCTTTTTTTTTAACAATCAAAAATGAGATATATTACCACAAGGGAAAATAGAACTACTCTCTAGCACAAGGTGTCCAAAGAAGAGCAGAACAAGAGTCTACAAAGTATCCTTAATAAATACAGACAAAAAAACAGTCAACCAATGCCTAAACAGACAAGAGGTTGCTACCACCACATATGATAACCAAAAGAAAAACACACATTTTTAGCTTTCAGCCAATGTAAAGTAGTAACTTGTACTTTTTCCAAAAGTTGCATGACAGATTTAGCTTTATTAGAGAACAACATGTGATTCTTTTCATTCCAAAGCACATAAACACTGCATAACTAGACAAGTTGTAAAAACGACGGACAAGGTTTAAAGCTTCTTGTGGCATAAGCAAACTGAGTAAAATGATCCAAAACATGTTGGGGTTCCACTGAAGTTAAACCAATCCAATTTTTGACATGTTGCCAAAGCATACCGAAAATGAGACAATGGATTAAAAGATGATCTACCATTTCGTTATTACCACAACCGGACACACACAGTTGAGCCTCGACCGGAATAATACCTCGATGAACCAAATTATCCTTTGTAGGCCACCTGTTTTGAAGAAGATGTCACACACAAATTGACACCTTTAGAGGGACATGTTTATGCCAAACGGGATCAACTAATTCGTCGCGGTTATGCATCTCCTGCCTAATAAGCATTTGATACACACCACGGACCGTATAACCATCACCCACATCAGTAATATTATCCTGCAAAGTAACATTAGAAAGCAAAGATGTACATTTCCCCACTAAGTCTTCCTCCCACGCCAACAACCGACGCCGCCACCCCAAACTTCTCCTCCTACCTAACCTAAAGAAAACATTTCTGCTACCGTCTTATCCTTATTAACCTATATATATGTTCAGTCTGATATGCAACTTTTTAATATAGTCACTTGTAAAGATGTTTACTTGGATGTACCGTTGATTGTTGAATGTATGCTTCCTACGTGATTTAATTTCTTTTAAGGGATGTTGAAATATATTATTATTTAATTATATTTTAATGTCATTACGTAGGCAATCATCTTTATAGCGTAATAATTATATTAATTATTTATCAATTATGAGACTTGATTGATTAGTGATCAAATAAAGTAAAAAAAAAAAGCTAATTAGATTTAGGGAAATGCTAACCGGTGCCTCCGGGGCATTGGTTAAGGATATGAAAAAGGAAATTATATAGTAATTAATGCATTGAAATTGTGTAATTAATTTATAATAAAGTCAAAAACAGTTTCTTTTTATGGTAATAATTCCCTTTTATGGTATGTTTAACCAGTGTCCCGGGGGTACCGGTTAGCAGGACCCTTAGATTTATGATGACAGTCTGTCATATCACATTTTTAGAGTCTTTTTAATTAAGTTTTAATTCTATTTTTATTAGTTTAGTGCATTAGTGCCTATTATTACTATGATTAATGGCTACGTGAGACAAGGAAGGTGTAGCCTAATTTGAAGTGTTGAACAGAGAACATAAAATGACATTATCATGGCTTATGGTCGCACATATAGCATGTGCCAGGAAGTAGAAAATAAAATGGGCCTTTGACCCAAGTTCTTTTGGTTGACCCGAGAGATAAAAAGAGAAGGTTTAACAATTATAAGGGAGCCGCACAGGAACTAAAACAAGAAAAAAAAAGAGAATAACGTTTTGGAACAACAAGCAGTAACATCATTTTTTGGAGATTTTTGGTTTATGAGAGAAAGATATTATTTCTAGAGAGAAACACAAAGCAAGGTGTTAGGAGTAGATTCTACTCAAGATTTATTGAGACATGATGAGTCTAGGTATGGAATCTTCATCTTTCTTTCATCATTTGCCATGTAGCTACATCTACCCTTGTGGGTTTTGAGGTATTCAAACAAGCGTAAACTCTTGATCAATATATGGTTCTAGCTTATTTATTCAATATTGTTGTATTCTTGTATTTAAAGCTTTATTGAGATTTGAAATGATGTTGACAAATACTTTTGGATCTAGCAATAGAATAACAATCTATCTAAATTTTCATTCTAGACATACATGTTAATCTTTGATAATCACTTTTAATCTAGAACTTAATGTTTTTGGATCAATTAATAGATTGGAAAATCATCGATTAAATGATCCAATCGACTTTGTAATCGTTTAAATAGTTTGGGAAATCGACATTTAAACGATCCCTTCGAAATAACGATATCAGTTGGACACGAATGATGTTGTTGAGTGATTGTGATAATAGCGTTTAAAAAGCTAGAATCCGTTATTTGATCGTGAGATTGCAGTTGTTACGCTTGGTTGAGTGTCTCTCACCCCAAGCGAAATAGCCATATCTCTTCTCTATTTATTTTATGTCAAATAGTTTATATATCACTTCAGTCCTTGTGGAGACGATATACAATACTTACTTTTGATTGATAGAAAAATACTACATCAATTTACATTTGGATAATTAATTATTTTAATTACTTGATATAAATTCAATAAAAGTGAATGTTTAGATGATCCATTAACAGAATAATGGGAAACTTAATTGATTGTCACCCAATATAAAACAATGATCTCCAATATACCGCTCACAAGCATATTCTCTCTTCTCCCCATATGAAGAGTATTTCAGAAATAAAGAGTATTAGTTGAGTAAGAACCAAACTAGCTGCTGCTAACATTTTTTATGTTTCATATTAGATCACCGCCTCTTTTTCGTTTCATATCATTGTTGTTGAGATGTTAGTTCATCGAGGTATTCCTAATACATAATAGTATACAACATGTCATACCTAATTTATATGCATGCTCATCTGTTTATTTCATATTAAATTATGATTATATATGATTTTAATTGTTATAAAACGTGTCTTGTTTTGATGAATTATTAAATTAATTCCAACATGGATAGATGGTTGGATAATAAACTAAGAGCCAATTCAGGCAAACTTTTCAACAAGCACTAATAGGAAGGAAAAAAAATGACGTTACAAGGAATATGAGTGTTGTAAATAATAGTACCTTGTACATGTTAAAATCAACTTTTGCATCTACACTTATTGCATTTACATGTTTTGCTCCGATAGTCATAATCTATTGGCAATTGAAGTAGTAATAGGAAGTATATAATATCTAATATACTGGGGAATTTCTTTTTGTTTTCTTTTTTTGTAGCGGAAAAAAGGGAGTGTTATGGAGATTATGTTTTATCAAATTTGCATCATCTGGTATTGCATCTTTCTTGATGTATGATTCATTGTTCACATATGTTATACCTTGTAGCATACTACAATGAACATTAAAAATGCTTAGTTCTATTTTTGCTTTTTGCCCTCTCTGCAACTCCATTGCATGGCATGGAGAAAATCTGTGTAGCATACTACAATGAACATTAAAAATGCTTAGTTCTATTTTTGCTTTTGCCCTCTCTGCAACTCCATTGCATGGCATGGAGAAAATCTGTGTTCCATACTACAATGAACATTAAAAATGCTTAGTTCTATTTTTGCTTTTGCCCTCTCTGCAACTCCATTGCATGGCATGGAGAAAATCTGTAATGTTGAAATTTCAGCACGGATTTCACGCTTGTCATCATCAAAACATGGTAAGTACATTAGTTCATTGAGCATAAAGAAGGATACTCCTTGTTATTATACATATTTTATGCAGGGCCGGAGATGAGTCGGAGTGAGGAGGGCGGCAGTCCTAGACTCCAAAAAATAAGTACGAAATTTGGATCCCAACAAAAAAATAGGGGTTCATTAGACCCTAAAAAATTACTTAAATTCTAAAGGGAAGTGTGATTGTAAGTAATGAGTTTAGTTCTTTGTTGACTCGTTTATAATTTACCGTGATGTTATAAAGGAAGTTCAAATTCCTAGCATTCTACCATCCCAAACCTTTCCATCAAAATCAAAAGAAATCATTCAACATGGCAACACCCCTTATTTAGAAAAGTTGTAGGTTAAACAATTGAGGGTTATATATGTAATTAGACATGTTTTATGAGAGGAGATTTTGATGCTTATTGGACCTATTTGATTGACCTCGTCTGTAAGGCAAAAGCTTTTCTTGTGTTAAATTGATTTTTCTTTTTTTTTTTTGACAAAAAATTGATTTTTCTTTTAGCCATCCATTTGCTATCATTAGTTAGAGTGTCTCTTCTCCAACTATTTGAAAAATTAACGTTTTTACAATCCCATCACAACTTATTGATGTTGAGAAAGATATGATATAATATATTAATGTTGAGAAAGATATGATATAATATATTGATGTTGACACAACTGTGTATATAGAAATGTCTGAAGAAAATGTTTTGTATGAGCATTTGAATATTAAATAAAAAAACTCAATATTTTTTGTATGAATTTTGATGTTTTTGTTAGATAATTTCGTAATGTAGTAAAAACTATCATGTTCAAGCAACTTATTTTAACACTTTGAAAATTTAAAGTTTTTTATATACATATTATTTTGGACCCAAATTATAGGTTTATCCTATACCACGAAAATCTTAAAAACGGCTCTTATTATATGTAGCTAGATAGTTTATGTTTTTAATGTGAAAGATTGTGTTGAGGTGATATTTGTTACAATAAGGCTATTTTTGTTAATCTTATTTTTGTTTTATTTCCTCCGGTCTTTATTATAATAAACAATTTACTTTTTAGTTTTATTGAATAACTCATGCATTTGGTCTATTTTTAACTGTCCTTAGTGTGTTGAAGGGATATCAACCTCAGTTATATGACCATGATTATTCATTTAAGATACTTTAACTTTTAATTGACATACAAAGAATGATCATTTATAAACGAGTTCATGTTTATTTGTAAAATAGATTCTCTTTTTTTAAAAAAAAAAAAAATAATATTTTCTCTTCTTTCAAAAAAGTAAATATGTTCGTTCAAAAAAAGTAAATACATATTATTATGCTTTAGTTTTTTTTTTTAAGACGCCAAGTCTTGAACTAAAGACTATAAGATTGAGGAGAGAACAAAAAATTAAATATGTTCGTTCAAAAAAAGTAAATACATATTATTATGCTTTAGTTTTTTTTTTAAGACGCCAAGTCTTGAACTAAAGACTATAAGATTGAGGAGAGAATTCTACAACCAAGAGATCTAAGGAAAATTGGCTTATTATGCTTTAGTATATATTTTAGTTTTTTTGTGCAAAACTATATTACAATATAATCAAGCTTTTTCTGAGCATATTTTTCTCTAAATGTATTATGAGTATCATTAATACATATACATAAAATATAAAATCCCTACTTTTTTTTTTGACAAAAAAATCCCTACTTATGTTTACCTTAAAAAATCTTTAAATTAAAAGTGAAAGTATCTTAAATTCATAAGTATGGTCATATAAAGTCTTAGGCTGTAGTAATCACAAATTTGAATAAAAAAAATGCTGTACGGGAGAGATTAGATGGAAAATGAAATGGAAATCTCTAAAATAAAATGAGAGGTGAAAAGAGTACAGGAATTATACTCAATGAGAGGTGGAAATTTCTAAAATAAAATGTTGGATTGCCTTCGCGAGTTTTCAAGAATTATAATTTTGGGACTTTTTTTTTAAAGGTTCACATAAGATTTTCCTTTAAAAAATAGGGGCACTTAAGACCAATGTTTTAAATTCCGGACCGTTGATCGACCCGGTCAAGGCACTGGGTCACTGGATTACTGGTCGAATAAGTGGGTCACTGGTCGGACCGCATGACTATTGATCTTGTCTATATAAAAATATTTATGACCAAAAATTACATTATGAATGAAATTTTGTCAAAAAAAACTGTCATTTTTTTTCTATTTAAAGTTCCTACATTTAAAAAATTATATTCACAACTGCAAGTTTGCAAGTTTATTTCTTAACTGCATCACAATTCAAGCTAATTCCAATCCAAATTCAAATTAGCTCATACATTAAACAATAGTACTTCATAAAAAACCTCACAAATAAGTTCTACTTCAGATTCCATCTTTAAAACATAGTATGTTCTAAACATTGTTTAAAATAAAAATATAACATACTTACAAACTCAAATAAGTTACATACAGAAACTCAAATAAGTTATAACAATTCACTAATCAATAAACTATTTATGCACATGGAGTCAAATTGTCATAGTCTTGATATCCATATTCATCATCTTCATCGGTTGAGATGGGAGAGGAGAACGGCGGTTGAAAATGACATTTGGGTTGGAAATATGTGTTACTAGGTTTTTGTCTTTATATATGTCGTGTCTTTTTATTAAAAAAAAAAAAAAATGGGTCGGGTGGGCTAAACCGGTTCAGCGGTCCGCCCACTGACCCGGCCCAGTCACACCAGGTTTCAACGGGTTAATTGCATATCCAGTCATGTAGCCTGTCCAAACTGCTGCATCAACCGGTGCACAAGCCGACCGACCATCCGGGTTTTAAAACACTGCTTAAGACTAATTGTAAAATAATTAAAATGTAAAAAAAATTATGTTGATATTGCATTAAATTAAATTATATATTTATATACATCTGTATTTGTACCAAAAAGAAATACATCTGCACATCTAAATGATATGCATTCAGACTATATATTCAGACATATTTATTAATTATTTAACTTAACAATTGAGATATAATTCATTAAATATATAGTCAAAAAAATAATTTTTAAAATATATTTAGATGGTAAGTATTTAATTTACGAACTAATAATGTTTTTTTAAAGAATTATTAATGCATTTCTTAAAATGTTATTTATTTTTATAATCTTTATTTTTTATATATGAGTGGCCTAGTGACCCCGCACACGTAAGAAGGATAAAAACAAGAGTCCGATGTTTGAACTTAGACACATGCATATAACGCTAATGTAGTTAAACCACTGGACTATAACAATGGAAATAAAAATCTTCAAGTTTCAATGATCCATATATTAAAAAATATATTATTACTACTTAAATTAAAACCCAAAGTTCCTTAAAAAAAATTAAAACCCAAAGTCGGTTACCTTAGAATCTCTTGATTGAAAATCTACTCTTCAATTTTGATAAAAAAAAAATCCAAAAATGTTAAAGCTTGAAATATTTCTTATGAAATATATTCAAATTTTGTTTTGACTGAGTGAAATATATTCAGATGTTGAGTATTTAATTTATTTATTGAAAATGTGAACTATTAAATTTTATCATAGTCTTAACAAAACAAAACAAAAATTATCATAGAAAATAAAAATATAAACGCTATTTTTCAGTATAGAATGTTTATAAAAGAATTTATTCAATCATTATAGATTTTTTTTTTGACTAAATTCAATCAATTAATATTGATTATTTCGTAAAGAATGTTTATAAATGTTTTATTCAATCAATATAGATTAATTCGTAACAGTTGACATGAAAAATTTTAATTTTCCTTGTATTAGAATTTTGACCCATTTTCAACGATGAAAAGTTCAGATAAGGAAAAAAAGTATAGATTATTTAGCATTAGTAAAAAAATTAAATATTGATTTGAATTATATTATTACTGTTTTAATCATTAAAATTATTACCTTTTTTATTAAATAAATATTATATTCGTATGAAGAAATATATTTTTTTAGGAAAAAAATATAATGCTTTGTTGACTAAAAAAACCATTTCCAAATTTAAGACAAGACCAAAAATTTTGTGTTAATCTCAATGGCCTTGTCCACTCACCATCTAGCTCTCTTATATATATAGATTACATTTTGACCCTAATTTTCATATCTTTAATTTAGAATACTTTAGTTAGTTCTAATTTACTTCAGAAAAATGGTTTCTAAACTATCATTGCTTATCCAAGGCCTCTTGGTCATGGCTGTTTTAATCTCTTTCATGGGGGAAGCTAGGCACTTGGGTATGATTTCCTCAATCTCTAGAAATAATGAGTTTTCAATTTTCTTTTGTATTTTGCAGTCGTAATAATTGAATAAAATGCAATAATAGGTTCAAGAGTTATTCATTTGATGATTGACAATTTTACCTCCTTACAATGCTCCTAAAGAATTGACCATAGTGGAATAAATTTCCACTCCGTGTTCAATTTCCCTCCATAAACATATCTTCATACTTTTCTTAATGGTCAACCCCCAATTACATTAAGGATCCACCCTTTTTTTAACCATAAAAAATAATTCAAGTAGTAAGCCATTTTCACCACTTTCACTCTAATTGATTATTTTTAATTGGACACTCTTATTGTCTTGTTTTGTCTATAGTAAAATTCATGTGATCATCTCATGCACCT
>Ga0228710_1008265_pt1 | contig 14998 bp, 7 predicted proteins | sample MedpolnodulmetaG_FD_177995 | JGI IMG/M metagenome (GOLD analysis project Ga0228710, IMG submission 177995) | Root nodule microbial communities from Medicago polymorpha collected in Santa Monica, California, United States - pink nodules | ecosystem: Host-associated > Plants > Roots > Nodule...
ATAGTAGTATTTATCACGTAGCTTATTATAATAAATTGCAGGGCCGTTTTTAGAGTTTTACGGGCCTTAGGCATAATATGATAAAAGGGCCCCTTACATAATACATCATAAATTTTTTTAGTTCATTGTTCCGTTTTTATTAGCTTTTCATTTCGCTTTTCACTACCAAATAAATGTTTTTTTAGACAACATCTGAAAATAAATCAAATACTCTATAGACATCAAAACAAAATAAAATACCCAAAATTTTAGCATCCCAAAACATCATATGTCAAATGCAATTATTGATAAAAAAAACAACAAAACAAAAAAGTTGATACGTTTCACATCGGTTTTTTTTTTTGTAGCGATCTCACATCGGTTTCGTAATAATGAATGTGTTTCGCATGATCTTGCATTATCAAATTCAAGTCTGCAATCCTTTCAATCAATTCAAGAAAGTTGGCATTACTATATTGATATAATTTATTTTTTTGGAATCTTTGAAAGACAAAATTAAGATTAATTTCTCTAGTATGCCCATTTTCAACTAAAATAGAATTTGTTTTGTTATGAAAATTATCCCAATTTCTTTGATAATAAATATCACCGATATTGTTAATATTAGTGAGGAACTTTATTAGGAACAAAGGGCCCAAAAAATATCATCAATTTCTTCGATAATAAATTTTTTAGCACATTTTTAAAAACAACCAATTTTTTTATAGGAGGGTGTATATAGAAAATTGTGCTAGATGGGGTATATATAGCAATTCGCATCAAAAGGGCCAATAACAATAACAGATTTCAGCCCAGCCCTTCATCATGTCAAGGTTTGGGGTCTTTTCAGAGAATTTTGCTATATATACCCCACAAAAACCGAATATTCTATATATACCCCCCACCTTAAAAAAAATTGGACCCCTACCAGCATGGGCCCTAGGTCGTCGCACCAGTAAGGGTAAAATTGGAAGAAAAAGTGAGAAGCTATAAGCTATAAGCTCAAACGCTACTTGGAATAGCGTCCGAAAAATAGCTTATAAGCTCGTGAAATAAGCTATAAGCGCGTGATGAAAAAACATTATCAAACAAAACTTTTTTGGTCAAACGAGCTTATAAGTTATTCGCTATTCGTTATAAGCTCTTTTTTTTTGTCTTACCAACAGACCCTAAAAAGTAAATTTTCAATATAAAATTTATCAATTGTTTCTTTTTTTGAATATTTAACAAGTGTCCTCTAAGAGTACTTGTTAGCAATACCCTTAGTTTAATAATTTAACTATTTAATCATAATTTTCAAAATTTAATCTTTAATTTGAAGTTATAGAATAATTAAATTGTTAGATTATTAAAATAATGATATATTAAGGTATTATCAATTATATGTCAACAAAAATAGCATTTAGAGACTATAATATTTAGGACCAGGAATAAATAAAAAATAATAATTATAGAGATTATAATGGAAATTTGGTATATTAAGAGGGTCTAAAAAATTACAATTTTTAATGAACAAAAATCTTGACTTAATTCAAATCTAGGTAAGATAAATGACAAGTACATGATAAATTGTGCATATGATAATGTATCCAGATAATCCCCAATTGTTTGGGAAGAACATCAACACCAAAGAAATTATTGAAACCGAACCAAACACTTCCGTGGGGGTATCAAGCCTTCTGGCAAATTTAAGTTTAACCCTAAAAGCCAAACAATACAGTAGAAAGCTAGCAATAGAGACTAAGATTATCTGGATAACTAATTCATAGGAAACCTCTGAGTACACAAAAAATGAAGGCCACATGGTCATGAAGAGGATTGGTTTCTGAGAAGGTCTTATATTCACAAAGTATATGTACAAGGTTTAGACATAAACGCATAAAAAAGAAAAAATAGAAAGAAAAAAGAAATCAAATAATGCATATGATGTAGAATTTTATATGTGTGCCTAAATAATTTTTTCTTCGCGTTGCAACCAATCAAGTATTAATCCTCCCGTAAAAAAAAATCAATCCTCTTGGTTTCTACTCCCATAATGTTGTTATATACATGAATAAAAAACTATTGATGGTTACTCCATGATCTCTATTTAAATTAGATCTTCGTCTTACCACATCCATGGAATTGAAATTACAAGTAGTTCTTTTTCTTTGGTGGATCAGAACGGTAGAATATACTGTAGTGATTTGGTTTTAATATTGAGCGATCAATTTTGAATGTTGTAAAACCAATGCATGGACTAATAGAGATCGAATTTAATTTGCTTGATTCTTTTTTTATTTTTTATTTTTAAGCCAAATAGAAAATAAAATATATAAAAAGAATGTGATACAGAGACTGGGGGGACATAGGACCTAACCCAGGAATAACCCAATCGGGAATACAACGTGAATCAGTCCAAGTGGATCATTTATAATCTAACATAACAAAAATTCACCAATCATAGGCGCAACCCAGCGAACCCGCTTACGGGCGCGAAACCAGGTTACAAAAAAAGAATGAAAAGTGAACCTCCGCAACGGATAGTTAGAGCATAAAATAAGGCGAATGGATCGATCGCCAACACGGTAACAAAATCCAAGTGCCAACAGCTCCCTCAACAGCAAGCTTAAAATGCTCTTTCAAGCCAAACAACGCGTAAGAACTCAGATCGTGGGATGAGTCTGATACATCAGCAACTAGACCCTTTCGGGTTTTAGAACACACCAGACTCTTTCTAGTTTTAGAACAAACCAGACCCTCACGGGTTTACGAAAACAAACCACGACAAAAAAAGCCAAATCCAATCCCACCAATCTATGATCAACAACGATACAACATAAACAAACGAACAGAAAAAAATAAACTAAGGCATCCTCCAAACACCCCGGCGCGGTGGTAACGAAACAACAACCGAAAACACTGCAGATCTCAACAGATCTGAAACAAACCAGTGCTCTAAGGCTGTCCAAGGTGAAGAAGAAGCCAGAAACAGAGCTACAAAGCACCGCGACGACCCACCACCGAGGAATCCCGCAACCACCAACCGAAAAGTTAGAAAGCAACAGCGCCGCCTCCGACCACCAAAACAAACCATGTCCCTCCGGCGAACCGAGTTGCACACCCAGGAACACGAGCACACCGCCACTCGCCGTCAGCTCCACAGAACCAGATCTGACGGACCACGAACTAGGGAAAGACCAGACAGGAGGAGGCACGCCGAACAAAAAAACCGCGATGGCGGAAAAGCCATCAACGTCGAAGAAGAGAGCGATAATCACCGACATCACAACTCTTGCAGCGGCGGCAAAGAGACCACGCCGGAGAGGAGCAACGACCACCGGAGGTAAAGGCCCAAAAAAACCGACTGAACCATAGCATGAATGAAAATCGAATCAATTTAAATAATTTTGATTAGATATTCAAATTTATCATGCCATTGGTTTGATTCTTACATCCTATACATCACCTATTAATTAAATTATAAATACAAAATCACACTCCAGACGAAATTAATCAATAATTTTGGTAAAAAAAATTAATAATTAAAAGAAAAATATTATAATTAAGCGAGCAGGAGAAGGTCATTTGGTATGCAAGGTAACTTTCTAGTAGACGATTAAGTCAATGGGCAATAGATATGTTTGGAATATTTTAACGGTGTCGATGCAATTAAATAAGTTCTAGTTGTATTAAGAGCATAAAACATCTCATCTTAGTTTCTTACAAACAAAAACATATTCAAAATAACCTTTTTTTAATAGAGAAATGATATTTGAACATCTATTTTATGATAATTTTTGTGATAATTTTCTCTTTTATACTCACATTGTTTTTTATTTTATCTATATATTCTTTTGATTTTCGTACAAATACCTATTTTTTCTTTGTAAATTATGTATGTCTCAGTCCCCGTGAGCATAGCTCAGTTGACAAGGACATGCATTGTTATATCTAGGGGTCGGAGTTCGAACCCCGGACACTCCTTTTATTCACCTTAAAAAAAGGTGAATTCTAGCCACTAGACTATTTGAGCAAAAAAAAAACATGGATGTCTCATAGGTTGTTAAGAAATTGTTGTTCAAATAACACCTCTATTTTTCAAAAAAACGACATTTCGACCACCATTTTGAGTTAATTTTTGGGACAACTTTGTCATATTTTATTGTGTTTTTACTCTCTTTTATTTTCACTCACTCTATTGTTTTTGTTTTAAAAGAAGTAAGAAGAATATGATTGTCACATAAGTTAAAACAAAATAGTTGTACACTTTTTTTTAAGTGAGTTGTACAAATATTATTACTCTAATTTTTGTCACAAAACAATCTATTTAATATAGGGTTATAATTTTGTTTAGAATTCCATAAAAGTTAAACTATATGGCTAAGAGGAGTACCAAGAAAGTGGCATGTGGTAACTAAACCGGGATAAACTTTACTTATACAACAACTATAAGTAGCCATAGGTGGTAGATTAGATATGTATAATGGTCTAATAACAACAAAATACGATGAAGAGGCTGTGTTTGGGTGATATTATGGTGCCAATGTGACAATGTCATGTGACATTGGTCAACCATAAAATGATAAGTGATTTTCTTTTCTCTTTTACATAGATTTTTTATTGCTGACCAATGTAACGTGACATAGACATCAAAATGTCACCCAAATGTTATCCCTTGTAAGCATTACTTTCATGAATTCATACAGTCGTAAGCAACATTTACGTGATTTTTCATCTTTAATTCTAATTAAATTTCTCGACAAAAAAAAAAACTCTACTAATTAAAAACACATTTCGAAGAAAAAAAACTAACACCGAATATGACAAAAATAACATAAAATCCTCGTTGGAGAATGGAGTTTAAAGAAATTGTTTATTAGCATTCTAAAAATAACAAAGGAAAACCAATACAACTAAGCTCAAAAGCAAAGTTGTACCAATAAACCATCAAATTCACCAAAATAAAACCGATCAATGATCTTTAGAAGATATAAGAAAGCTTGCAACCCTTAAGTATCAGAACTTAATACAGCAGCTGAACCATTTCATGAAGCTCTTCCTTCTCTGTAAAGAGGAAAAAAAAAATTAAAAATACAATATTTTGTGAACAGAGAAAATGATTTTAATTCACATGAAAACAGTTAAATCCATTTAGATGCAAAGATTCATAAGAGAAAGAGAAATGTGCATTCATCAACAACAACTAATGTAGTAAATAATGTTAACCATCTCATCTTATTGAGCCGTAAATTAGTGGTTTTAAATAATAGTTTCTCCGCCCTCATAACAAAGGTAACCAAAAATCTTACAGTTGGTGAAGAGTCGCGCTCACTGCATTGACGCTGAATGTGCCGAAATGAAGCCTTGAGTTCCTCCTCATTACCAAGACTCTTGTGTAGTTTTCTTGCTTCTTGAATTTTCGAGAAATCCATTGAATAATCTCGTATTGGGCCCTTCTGATCCCATTCCCCAAATCGCGGCACCGGGGGACAAGGGCTATTTTCCTACATCAAAGTTAGATGATTTATAGGTTAGTGGATTGATCATCATAACATAAGTTTTTTCTTGTTATGAAATCAAAGTAAGTTGTTAATTGCAATAATTGTGTTGTTCATAGTAAATTACTACATCCGATCATTTTTATAAGAGATGTTTGGGTCAACAAAAGTTAATGTATTTGGTTCAAAACTTAGACTAGATACATCAACTTTTGTTGATTCAAATGTCTCTTATAAATAAAATCGGATAGAGTATGATGAAACTAATCAGTAATTGTTGAAAGATTTTCACTCCTAAAAGAGAAAAACCTCCATGGGTTGTCAAAAACCTAAAAAAACAAAAAAAGAAGAAGAACCATTACAAGCAGAGGCAAAGTTCTTACAATAGACTCAATTTGAAGTTAAAAATTATTTTCATATTATTATAACACTCTTCAATGGTTCAATCAATCAGAAACTCATTCTCTCACAAAATTGGATCCTGCGCAGCCGCCCTTTTTTGCAGGTTTGACATTCTTGGCCGTCAGATCTTGATCTGATGGTTTGAAAAACGTAGATTTAAGATTTATTTTGTAATTCTAGAAAATACAGCTTATTAAATTGTAATCTTGATATCTTAATCGATCGATTAGAGACGCATGACTCCGTGAATTTACTGACTGCTATAAAATGCGTTTCTACTTCACATACACACTTGACTTGACTACACACTTGCACACCCAAACCAAATTAATTTTTGTATAATCAGCTTATAGTTTCAGAAAGAAAAAATAAAATGAATAAATAATAGAGAGCAAGAGTGAGAAACTAACCTTTGTATGTCGTTCCATGACACTGATTCCAGAGTTTTGAGTTGATGAACTTGAGAGGTATATGTGATTGTCCTTGGAAGGGTTATTTGATACATTTATATATAGGAACATGCATACGCGCGTGCGCTCACGCGTGTTTGAGTGTGTATAAATCTTCTATATATAAAGGGGAACATTAAATAAAATCCTTTTTTAGGTGATTAAATAAAATCCGTGTAATATTTAAATAGATTCTTTTTCAATTTTCCTTTTTTTATTTTTTATTTTTAATTAATTACAAAAATTTCGCTTTTTTACGTGCAGTCCCAGTATTACTCCATTTGTCTATTTGGAGTTGTCTATTACAATATGAGAGTCAAAAAAATAAGTTCTCTATCATGTACAATATTGCATAGATTAAGACAAATACAAATGATCATTTTTTTTTATTGAAAACAACTACTCCCTCCATTCCAAATTATTTTCATCATTTCAATCGTATTAAGAAATGTAACTAATTTTGTATGGAAAAGAGATATTATGAGTTGTAGAAGAAAGAGTAATAAATAGTTAAGGAGTAATAGAAAAAGTAACATTAATGTTTCATTGGTATTGTAAAGCGACATATAATTTGGAACAATTTTTCTCAAAATTACATATAATTTGGGACGGATAGAGTATATTATCTATTATAAAATTATGTATTTAATATAAATTACACAAGTTCCGAAATAAATTTACTATTTTTGACTTCTTATACTCTTTCCGTCCTTATTAGAAGATGAAAAACAAATAAAAAATCATAATCAATGCAATCATTAATTGTTGTAACTTTTAAATAGTTTTACAGATATACCCTTGAAGAAACAAAGTTGTGAAACTTTAAATACATCTACTAATGTTAAAAAATAAACATTAAATGAGAGGTAGAAAAAAAAATTAAACAATAATTACACCTTAAAAGTTATGACATTTTCTTATAAATAGGACCCCAAAAAAATTGAAGCTTTGTTTAGTAAATGGCGTTGGATTTTGAAGAATGAGCATGGGTGTTTGTTGTATAGAGTTATATCATCTAGGTAAAGAGAAAAGGGGGAAGTTTACGTGAGGGGGGAAATAAAGGGGTTCAGTCTGGTGGAATAATTTAAACAATATTAGAAATGATGTTAATTTGGGAGTTGGAGTGGATTGATGATAATTTAAGGTGTGAGGTTGGGGACAGAGTTTCGACGCTGTTTTGAAGGGATCCTTGATAATAAGAAGATAATGGTGGTTGAAATGAAGTTGTTAAGTTGGGGGGACGAGGGCGAGGCTTGAAAATGGCGGAATAGTTGGTGGAGTGTTGTGCTTTATTGCATTCTATTTTTTTGTTGGATGATGTTATGGACATGCGCCTTTTGAAATTGCATGCCTAAAAAAATACAATGTTAAAAGCGCATATAATTTCTTGCTCTCAACGAATGACAACATTACAACTAAAAATAATAATATCATCAGGCATAAAGAGGTCCCCTTAAAAGTAAGCATCTTCGAATAAAAGCATGTTGATTGGTGTTAATGTGGTTGACGCATGGTTGACAGAGGCAACTTTGGTTTTGAAGTATAAAATGGGTCATCTTCCTTTTCTTTATTTGTGGCTTCCTGCAAGTTGAATTTTTTGGCAACCCTTGCTTCATCGAATTCAATCTAGATTGTCGGGTTAAAAGAGTAGAAATCTTTCTTTGGGTGGGCGACTGGTTCTTCTAAAATTTGGCATGACCTCTCTATCGGTCTACTTTCTTTCCTTCCTTCTTCAAAGCTCCCGCAAGTATCATTTCCTCGATCAAATCTATTTTTAATAATTTTTTTCTAGGGGGAGTGAGGATATTTGAAAAATTTCTTGGAACAATTGGGATATTATATGTTCAAAAAAGAAGAGTGGCGGGTTGGGGGCTCGGCGATTAAGGGGGTTTGATATGGCTTTGATTGGTAAGTGGCGTTGGAGTTTGAAGAATGAGCATGGTTGTATGTTGTATAGAGTTATATCCACTAGGTAGAGAGAAGAGGGGGAAATTTATGTTGGGAGGGGGATAGGGGGTTCAGTCTGGTGGAATAACTTAAACAATATTAAAAATGGTGTTAATTTGGGAGTTGGAGAATGGATTGATAATAATTTAAGGTGTGAGGTTGGGACGAGGGTGATCGTGGAAATGGGGTGGGGGTTGTGGGCTTTGGAGGAAGAACAATTGTTGGAGTGTTGTGCTATGTTGAATTCTATTTTTTTGTTGGATGATGTTAGGGAGAGGTGACTTTTAAAATTGCATGCCTAAAAATATACAATGTTAAAAGCGCGAATAATTTCTTGCTCTCGACGAATGGAAACATTACACCTAAAATTAATAATATCATCGAGCATAAAGAGGTTCCCCTTAAAGTAAGCATCTTTGAATGGCATGTTCTTCCTAATCGTATCCTTACGATTGATAATTTAATTAGGAGGGGGTGATTATGACTAACACGCAGCTTTGGTGGGAGGGTGTGGCAAACTGGAGATGCGGATCATCTATTTATTCTTTGCAATTTTTTAATTCAAATTTGGGATGGTGTTTTTAATTGGTTAGGTTTCTTCGTTGTCAAACCAACATGTGTCTCAGACCATTTAATTCAGCGTGTTGCTTTGGAAAGTTTTTCAAAATATATTATGTCAGTTATTCTATTGATTTGCCTATCTACTGTTTGAGTTATTTGGAGAGAAAGGAATGCTCGAATTTTTCAGCAAAAAAAGGACACTTTGCAACATCTACTTAACAAAATTAAACTTCAATCTTTTTGGTGGATGAAGGTGCAACACGCTAACTTTGCTTTTTACTATCACACATGGTGGCTCAATCCTCTATTGTGTTTAGGAGGTGCTTTGTAATGTTTTTTTTTTGGCCTTTTTTGCTTTTCATGTGATGTAACTTATACTTTTTTCCTTAGCTTTTTCCTAAATTTGTACGTCTTGTGTTGGAAAAAGGTTGTTTGATCAATATATTCCATTTTAGCCTCTTAAAAAAAGGTTATGATAGGAAAAACTTAAATAATTATATAAAAGCAACAAAAGGGATTGATGTCGGAGTATAGGAGTTTATTATAGTTCAAAGTAAAGGAGTTTCTATTTGGTGGAAAGACATTTGCAACATAGACTTTGGCAGAGTGGAGACACTTTACTTGTATTCACTTAAAGAGGTCAATAAGGGATTGGTGTCTAACTTGTCAACCTATTCAGACCTTTATGGTCGAAGGCTTGGTATTTATTGGTCTCGTTAAAAGTTTCATGTTCGGTCTAGAGATTGTTTTAAAATTGACTTGCAACAAGGGATAATCTCTTCGAAAGAGGAGTAATGGGTCAAAGTACTCTCTAGTTTGTGGGAGATTGCAAGAGTGGAGAATCGGTATCACGTTTATTTTTCGAGTGTCCTATGTTTTCAGGTATTTGGTTTGGTATGTGCCAATGGCTTGGAATATCTTTGGCATTTTAGAAGGAAGGTGTCCTCACCTTGAGAAGTTTGGAGGTTTGATATGTAACGGAAGAGCTTTCTCAATGTGTGTTAACGTGGTTTAATTTTCTTGCGTTTGGTGAATTTGGAATCAAGGAACGGGAAATTTTTGCACAGTAAAGAACTTAGCATAGAAAAAATGGTGGAGGATGTGAAAGTTTTATCTTGAAAATGGCATGTCTTAAATCAAAGAGCTTAGATTACAACATTTCTTAATGGTGTGTGAATCTGAAGGCCTCTCTTGGTGATATGGTGACTTGAAATTTTTAGCATCATTTGTTTTAGGGGTGTTATGATTCAATGATCTTTCACAACTTCTATTTTTGCAGTCTTGGAAGTGTCTTTTTAGTATTCCAAGTTAACTGCATTTTGTGGAACTTTTGAATTTTGATTACTGTGTAATTCCTTATGTTTTTTTCTAGTACGTTAGTTGTAGACGAGGTGTTTCAAGTTTGGAATGGATTTCGGATCTCTGGCGTTGGTGAAATATAATCCTTTGAGTTAAATCGTTTTTCGTATTTTACTCATCTTTGTTTTTACTCAATATTGTAGAAGAATTTGAGTTCTTTCATTTTCTTCATTTGGCTGTTAGTTGATTGTGATAGTGACTGAGATCCCAAGATGTCGTTATCGTATCTCAAAGGATTAGTTGGCCCGCATCTAAGCCTTTTCAGTTTGGGAGTCTCGTCTTCAATGGACTATGTCATGCATGCGGGTTTTCTCCTCTGGTGTTTAGCTTGGTCTAGGGTCAAGCTTTTTTATGTTATATTTAGTTTGGTTCTAATTGAAGTTGCAACAATAGGTTATTTGCTGGTCCATTCCCTAGTTTTGTTGCTTCATAAGTAGTATTTTCTTATTTTACTGTTGGGATTTTTAGATGGATTTTTCAACTAAATAAATAAATAAATCATCCTCTTAGCGGAATAAATCCGATGAACGGATCTTGATTAAATCATTAATCACAAATCAACAAACACATATTTAAACGCTTTAAGAAATCATGTGTTTATTGCTTGAAACACAGTATCGTTGATCACAAGTGTCGCTCGAACGAAAGTGTTTCTACTCAGTCCACACGAACATAGTTCTTCTGTAAACAATTCTAGTTGGGATTGAACAGAAGCTTATGAGAGAAATAGAGATGTTAGAATCTATGCGACGTCTAGATACCAATGTTGGGATTTAAAGAGGGACTTTTCAAAATTTTAATCTTCCTAGTGGAATAAATCCCGGTGAACGAATCTTGATTAAATAATTAATCACAAATCAAACAACACTTGAAAGGATTCATGTGTTTACCTCTTGAAGCGCATATCCTTTAAGTCGAACTCAAAGAGTGAGTGATCACGAGTACTGCTCGATCACAGCACTACAACCTAATTCCACAGTTTAGAAACCCTAGTTTTATGAACCCCAGAATCACCCCTTCTCTCTAAGTCTTCTTTAATGTTGGGATTTAAGAGGGGGGTTTCAAAAAAGGGAGCTTCTACGGTGTAGTCAGTAAATTGACTTTTTTGAAAAAGTTAATTTTAATTTTAATGTTTGATTTATTTTTAAATTGTTGATTATTGATTAATGATCAATAGTAATTTATCTAGTAATGCTTGCAACATCTTGGACTTACAGCTACTATTTTATCGTTGACATCTTTAACATGCAAACAGATTTGATGATATTATGTGATAGTCTTGAGTGTTACACTTTATGGGGTGTTATACTTAAAACAAGATAGGATAAAATTAGATTAAATGTAGACTTGTTAATCTGATGAATTGATGATTCTATGGGGACTGAACTTTTGATGCCACTGTACAAACAGTGGGGTGTTACTCACTACAATTTTGATGTTATAGTGTTAACTTCATCAGAAAAGTCATTTTCACGACTTCACCATAGAATTTTCCTTCAAAAAATCCAATCTTAACGGAATAAATCCCGTGAACGGATCTTGATTAAATCATTAATCACAAATCAAATAAATGATACATATGTTTACTCTTGAAACGCAGATCTTTCATGTCAAACTCACAGAGTGAGTGATCATAAGCACCGCTCTGCAGGTGTTTGCTTGTCTATTGATCTCTTATGAACATCACTGATTTATGTTTATTTAAGGAGGAATCAAAGAAGATGGAACAAATAATAAGTCCATGTCAAATTGAATTAAAAGCTCATCAAATATTACATAGGAAAATAAATAACCTCACGTTATGGACATAGCAGCCAAAGTGACTTTAGTGCAACAAATTTGACTTTAGGTGTTTGGTCATGTGTCAAGGGTCTAAATTAGGAGAAATTCTAATATGGTCACAAGACCAAACATATAGTGTTTGGTCACACACACATAAACAAGTATTTTTTAAAGATAAAAATAAATTTGATAAAAAAATAATTAAATATTTTTAAGATAATATCTTCATGTGAGTGTGTCCAAAGACTATTTATTTGGTCTTGTGACCATGGAAGAATAGTTCATACGTTAGTAGATCAGTATGATCATGTTATCTGACGTGGGTGAATTGGAGCATTGTATCTGGCGTTGTTTGTTATCATGTGTGATCATTTTGTGGATTGTATTCTCTAACTTTGTTCTTAAATCTTGTATACAATGCTTGGTTTAGAGTATTCGGTCTATTTCCATTTGTATTTTCAAAATAAAAAAGGAAAATTCCAATTTAACCTCTCTAATATTGTTCAGAAAGAAGGATCATAAACAAGAGCAAGTCTCTAATATTTGACCTTGTGTGGTTACAAGGTCAAATATATGGTGTTTTAGCTACACAAAAACAAACAAACAAAAACTTACTCACAAAATGTTAAATCAATTTTTTAATTTATTATTTAATTAAGTTGGCTCTTGCATGTGTGACAATACATTATATATTTGGTTTTGTGGTCATACAAAGACTTACTCCATAAGAAAAAGTTCATCTTAATCAATTTCTTACTTTTGATAATGACTCTCTTCAGCGAATATAGTTTCTTTTTAAGATTTTATTGTTTAGAATAATTTTACCTAGTCCTTCATGAAATTTAGAAAAATAAATGGTATTTGGTTTTTGTTTAGTTGATTTGGGTGTTGAAACTTAATTTTGGTTCGGAGTACTTAGCTTGTTGTGGCGTTGATTTGGGTGTTGATAATTTAGCTATTAACATGGATGTTGGATCGCAACAGCTATGGAGGAAACTAAATGGAGAAAAATCAAACTCATACGAGATAACAACAAAACACAATCTTTCATTTGCACATAATAAAAAACAAAAGTAATAAACAAGTGACCAAGTTTTTAGAAAAGGGCGACAATGACCGTGTATGCAAGTGAGAAAATTGAGAGGATACTAACTAGCTAGAGAATGTCAAAGTAATTTATCTTTTGGAAATTGCTACTTTTAGCGAAATAATTCCAGCGAAAACTTCACCACAACTACTCCATGTATCATGAAAAAAAAAACTGTCCTATTATCTCCCATGATTTTTGGCCAGCAAGCATTTTTATTGGTTAAGTACTGTTTCGCGATCTGCTCGGGACACATTCTATCAATAATAATAATTATTATGAGAAAATGTCCCACATTAGATAATATGAAGAAATATGCAAAGACTTAGTCATATAAATAAAAGTCTTGTGTGTTAGTATTTCTTGCATCCTTAGTTAGTGAGTTTTGTTATAGATAGTGTTACCTCTACTATTCAGTATATTGTAATTATTAATTACATTATACAATTCCCTTCTTTCTCTTTTCTTATATGGTATCAGACTAAAACGGTCCAGTCCCCTCTCCCTCTAAATTAGGACGTCGTTCCTAACCCAAGCTGCCACCCTCGCAACCGACAGCTATACCTCAATCTCCAACCCCTATGAACCATCCAAACCATTCATTTGCATCACCCTTGGCAGTGTAACCAGACTTCTTACCACCAATTACCTTAATTGACAACTCCAGGTTGAATCATTCCTTGATGGCTATGATCTCCTCAAATACCTAGATGGATCGTTACCGGCGCCGTCCAAAACGATCACCACCACTGCCGAGACTCCAGTGATAACAGAAAATCCTACCTGTCAAACATGGCGACGACAAGATCAGCTCATCAATGACGCCCTCCTCACCACCCTCTCAAATGAGGTCGCCTCCCTGGTGCCTCAAACAAAGACCTCACACGGTCTTTGGACCTTCCTCAAGAACACCCATGCAAACGCTTCTCGTAGTCATCTCAAGCAACTAAAGGAGCGCCTCCAGACAACATCCAAAGGTACTCAATCCATCACCACCTATATGCACTCCCTGAAGCAAACAGACGATCTCCTTGCCTCGCTTGGATCACCTGTCTCTATTGAAGACATGACTTATTATATCCTACGCGGCCTCGACGACGGCTATTGCGCTGTCATTGACGCAGTGAATGCAATGGATAACTCAATTACCTTTGATGACCTTCTGATCCATGAACTCTCAATTGCCGTTGTTCAGCAACAGACCCCTGCCCCACTCACCATCTTGAATGCTCAGGCAAGATCCAACTACAACAACAATAAACTGCGCCCTGCCAAGCTCCCTGCACAATCAAATCAACGCCCTGGAAATCGTAAACCCTTCCTCGGCAAATGCCAGTGGTGTAATGTCAAAGGATATGTTCTATCTCAGTGCCGCGCCTTCAGACAGCAACATCTTGTACCCCTCCACCTCCTCGTGACTCGTCCCAGGTCAACACTACAACTGCTGGTCTCCCACAAACTGATTTTTTGGTTGATAGTGGAGCAACACATCACATAACAAATGACATTGCAAATATGGCAATCCATCATCCATACACGGGTCCTGACTCGCTGTTCATGGGCAACGGTTCAGGTTTAAACATCTCTCACTCTGGACAGGGTCATTCCTAGAGTTTTATAGGCCTTAGGCATAATATGAGAAAAAGGGCCCCTTACATAATACATCATAATTTATTTTTTTTAGTTAATTGTTGTAATTTTATCAGGTCTTCTTTTCGTTCCCCCTCCCAACTTTTTACTGCTAAAAAAAACAAAAAAAGATGAGTGGGTCACATGATTCTAAATGTGTCTCACATTAGTTTCATGATCATGAATACTGATGTATGATTTTTACATGTCATAAAACTATTTACACGTAAGTATAATAGGATCGTATCCGCAGGGAGTTGCGTATTTCATAAGTGTTTTCGCAATATTTATCAAGTTAAGTGTTTGGGTATAAATTGTTTGTT